>PPYE01432364.1_pt1 | contig 295377 bp, 289 predicted proteins | sample 1559881 | NCBI WGS metagenome assembly PPYE01 (sample SAMN08240022, study PRJNA423297) | Human gut metagenome, whole genome shotgun sequencing project. | reverse complement strand
TTCCGCTTGCGCTCTGGCTCTCGCGGCCTGGCTTCTTCCAAACCCGTAGACCTGGCTCCTGAATTTATCCTCGCCAAGCCCTGTCTGGGTCAGAAAGTCCTTTTGCTTCGCCCTCCAGGCCGCCAGCTTGGCGCTGGCCTCCGACGTGTCCAGACCAGCCGCGTCCATCGCCAGATATTCCCGTTTCCACCGCCTGATCTGCCGCTCCAAGTATCTTTGCTGCTGGGTGGCGTCGTAGTAGGGAAGGGTTCGCCCATTGTATGTAACGGTTTTGTTCTCATATTCTCTCAGCTTAGCCCTGGAATATGCGCGCTCGGACAAGCCCTCAAAATACGGAAAAAAGGAGTGGCGGCAGTTCCAGCCGCACAGCCCCGGGCCGGTTCCGTAGCCAGTGGATTTTACGAAATCTGGATACTTACGGCTTTTCCCGGAACGGCTGAATATTCTGCCCTGCCAGTCCATGTGCTCCGGTCTGGCGCCCATGTGGGCAGTGGTTTCCACCAGGTCGCATTCCATTTCGTCGGCTCTGGCGATTTGCATTCTGGCCGCCGTTTGATTGACCCCAGTAAGGACCGCCCGACGGACAGCAACGTCCATTTTGTCCGTGTGCCCGCTGGGATATATAATTGCGTCAATTCCTGCTTTGGAAAGGCTTTTTACAGCGCTTCTTACTGCGTCTTGGTAAGAAAACGCGCCGGAGGTTATATCCATGTAGGCGGCGTCCAGAGCATTCTCAAACTGCCTTGAGGCCGTGTCAGCCGTGGTGCTTGTCAGGTTCTCAAAAAGCCTCATGGTTTTGTCGGAGCCGGCTTTGATAATTTTCTGCAAAGCCTCACTGTCCCGCAGTGCTTTCGGGTTTAAACCAGCTGCCCGGTAGATTTGATCGTCATAATACAACGCTTCTTCTCCGGCTTCTACAAGCAGTTCGTTAATCTCCCCCTGGGTTTTCCCGGTAAGACGCTGCGAATGGTACCAGATAAACTCCCGTTCCGCCCCGATCTGCTCCAGCCGCCACATCTGCCATTGGGCGGTTTCCGTCAGCGCTCCGGTTTTCGAGATGCGCCGCGCCATATCCTCCAGAATCCTGATTTCCAGGTCGGCGTAAAGCTCAACAACACGGTCGGGCAGGTGGTCGATATATTCAGGGGAGAGCATGGTTAATCACTCCCGAACAATATGTTTTCCGGCGTCTCCGGTTCTGGAAGCATGGCTTTCGCTTCCTCCTCTGATACGCCGAAATACCAGCTTGTGAGCAGCTCCGGCCTGATGTATTTGCTGTCCGCCATTGCCTTCCTGCGGGAGTATTCCACACCGGTATCCTCAAAAATGGAATCTCCATAGGTGACGGAAGGCTCAAAGGCTCCGGCTGGGGCCAGGCGGTACAGCGTCGAATATACATCGAACCAATATAGAGCGTCGATCAGCCCGGAGGTCATGCCCCGGTCCTGCACCGCCTTGACGGTGTTGTAGGTGGTGCGGTCGTCACTGATCACCTGGGTGGCCGTTACCCTCCCGGTTTGGATATCGATATTAAAGGTTCCTTGAGAAAAACCAGTCTGCATTTCCAAAATCCGAAGCTGAGTATCAAAGATGGATTTATAATTCTCCCCCCGCAGCTCCGGCGTATAGTCCGCCCAGGGCTTGTCCATAGGCATGTCGATTGTCATGTAATAGTCGCTGGCAAGCTCACGAAAAGGAATCGCAGGCTTTCCGTTGATCGGGTCCTTAACCGCAACGCCCCGGTCTAATACCATGCGCCGCTTTCCGGTATCCCGTTCCCACAGAAATTGTTCATAGGTTTTGTCCAGCTGGATAATGCTGTCCACAGCGTTTGCGTAAATGCTGATAGGGAGGGGTCCGCCATCGATATTGTTCAGCATCGGCATTCGGATTAGGCCGAAGTGAGGCCGGTCTACACCTGAAATAAAAGCTTCAGGCTGAAGATCCGCCCAGCGTTCCACCTCAGAAAGAGAGAGCTCGCCGCCGATTCCATCGGCTTCTTTCAGCCGGTAAGCCCGGTTGGTAATGAGAAGGCCGTCTTCCTGAAGGGCAAATTCCTCGATGCGGACTACTGGCTTTCCGTCCTTCAGACGGTCAAAATCCGTAAAGAATCCGGATTCGATTCTTTTGTTTGGGCCGAAGCCTTTCGGGAATATCCGGGAACGTGGAATAATCTCCACATAGACTGACCCGCCCTTTACAAACGGCTTTATTGCGGCCATGCCTCCGGCCCCCGCAAGCTGTACCGCCTCGTTGATATTAGGAAGCAGATTGCCGGCCGCCTGTTCCGTGATATATTTTCCCCGCTGGCCCGCGCCCGCGTCTAGGGTTAACTCGCTGGTCGCTAGCGTCGCCAGATAGCTGGTGATTGTCTGTGCCAGCTTCAAGGAATGGGGAGGCTGGTTGATTAAATAAAACAGATCGTCCCAGGTTCGAATTGCTTCCGCCATATACGACGATAGATCCGAGCCCAGCTTTTTAATTTCCTTTAGATTTAGCATCTTCATCACCGCATCCTTGATTAAATGAAAAAGTCCCATGCTTACACCCCTCCACGTTTCCAAAGGTATTCCGTGCCGTACCTTACGGCGTCAATATGATGATTGTCCGCGTCGGGGTATCCGTCTAAAACTTCCCCGGTTTTTTTGTCCTGCTCGTATTCGTATTCCGAAAACTCCTTTTCGGTATCCGGGCATCTGACAGGATCTATCCAGATGCAGTCCAGGCTTTGCAGCCATTTATGGCTGTATTCCACAGACCCAGGGCCTTTCTCGGCGCTCCGGCAGTATAAGCCGTAAGCGTTGTAGTCCCCGACGCTTTTCGGCTCCGCACTGTCCGCCGTGATTCTGTCGTTTCCAGTGAGACCCTTTGCCTTTAGAATATCGGCTGTTTCCCAGTTTCCTTTCCGTCTGGCGGTTGCCTCGTCGAAAATATACAGGGTTTTCCTGGCCGCGTCATACTGCATTCCGTTGTACGCCCAGGGGTCTGGATAATAGCCCCAGTCTACCCCGTGGAGCCTGCGGTCAAAGGAACGGACCATTTCGTCCGGAATCGGTTCCAATTTCAGGTTTTCAAATACCTGGGTTCCGCTGCCGACAACCTCTCCCAGATACTCATGACGGTAGGAGGTTTCGCTTTTTGCTTTGAGCCTTTCCGCGTCCGCAAGGAATCTGGGGCCAAGCCATTCCTTAGGCGTTGTCAAATAGGTGCTGTGATGAATCAGCTGGCTGTCCCGCCGTTCCTTTACATACCGGTTGGCCCAGTTTCTGGCAGAGGAGGGAGGGTTAAAGGATTTCAGGGTAAAAGAAAAGGCACCGCCGCGCAAAAGCGACTGTTCCACATTTCTGATTACCTCAGGGCCGCCGAATTGGTCAAGCTCTTCAAACCAGGCCATTCCAATATACCCGAACGGCACTTTGATGGATTTTATTTTTCCCGGGTCGTCCATGCCGAAAAACATGATCTTTTGCCCAGTAGGAAGGTAAGTACATTCCATTGGGGAAACGGTGCATTTGAATTTCTGGGTTAATCCCAAAGAAGTAACGGCCCAGCATATTTGCGCGTAAACGCTGGTTCGCAGCGTGTTTGCAACCTGGCGCATCACCACGGCGTGGCAGTCGGGGTGCCTTATAAGCAGCAGAACCAGTTCAACTGACGCGAAGCTGGATTTTGTGGAGCCTCTGCCACCCTCTAGTACCGCTTCGTCAATGCGGCCCATTCTGATCTGCCGGTGAACGTCGTAAAAAGCGGGGGAGACAATGCCGGATAATTTAGATGTCGTCAATGATCTGAACCCCGCTTTCGTCTTTTGAGGATAATTCCCTTCGCATTTCAAAATACAGCTTGATTGCTTGAACATCTCCGATAGAACAGCGCCGGATCAAGGCTTTCCAAACCGTTGAAAGCTCGCTGCTTGTAAATTTAGAAATCAGGCTGTCCACATATTGGGTAAACTCCGGCTTATCCAGCCATTTGTAATAAGTGGAACGGGCTACACCGCATTCCCGGCATAACTCTGTGATGCTCCCGGTGAAGTCCGGATTTGCTAATAATTCCGCAAGTTTTCTTTGCTTGCTTGTTAGATTTAATTCGTTCGACTTTGTCGCCATACCACCACCGCTTTACAAATTTAATTTAACAATTTCATTTCTGAGAATTTCAAGCTCCCGCGCCCGCCTGGTTCTGCCCTGTGGCTGTCCTAAAATATTGGCTATGCGGTTCTGTAAGGCCTGTTTTAGTTCACGGGGGTATTGACATCTAGGCAAGGCGCAAATATGCTTTCCCGCCGTCTTGTAGCCGTCAAAAACACACTTTCCATCTCTTGGGCAGTACATAAAAATCACTTCCTGTTTTTGGATATCAAAAAAGCCCTTAGCTAATAGCAAAAGGGCTGAAAAATATTTTATCGAACACGCATCTTGTCATCTCTCTAGGTATGTTGGCGGCGTGTCTGCCGTCCTCTCATTGTGGACTATCCGGCGTTGCTCTCCGTCGTGTCACAGTTGCTATCGGTCTGTATTCCGTCCGGCTGTCGGAGGGGAGCGGCCCCGCATCTCTCGTTTGTTGTGGTAAACGAATACCCTCCAGTTCTCATGGAGTAGAGGCCTGCTAACAGGAAACCGGTTGCATTAAGCGCTGCAATGCTTCTTTCGCGATTCCCTTGTACTCTGCTAGCTTTGGCGTTTGGTTCCTGGCGCAAGAGTTGAACTTGCTCCTCAAGGCTCATGAGGCCTGCGACTTAACCGTTTATCCTGCCAGAAATACAGCGCGGATATTATTACCGTCCGCGCTACGGCTGTTTGGAGGTCGTGCAAGGAATTCTTATATACACTTTTCTATGATACTATTATACATCGGTATTTTCGTACATTTCGTACTTACTCAAAAATCTTTCAAGCTTTTTTCTCGGTATTTGTTCATCATTCAGCTTCCAATTCCTTTATCTCTTCTTTAATGCTGGTATATTGTTCTAGCTGTTCTTTTGTCAATTTTTCAACCTCCTCTATCACTCTTTAGGTGCTGGACGAAATATTATTGGAAGCCAATGAGGCGTTTTGTAATTTATGTTTTTCTTTACGACAGGGAATTTCATAACACTGCCGTCCAAAATATATGTAATAACGTCGCAAGGCTCTTTTTCTATTTTACCTTGTGATTGAAGAGACAGTAATGCGGAAACGACCTTTTCATTCCAGCCGGACCAGAAAATAACATTATCACAAACATCCGAATAAATTTCAAGATTTCCCTTCCAATCGATTCCGCTGTTTTCAAAAAACACTTCTAGCTCTCGATATGTTACGTAGTCGTGGTTGTCTATATATTTTAAAATTTTGTCCTCAATAGTCATTTCAGCTACCTCCAGTTTTTATAAATGAGAATATGTTTTTGCCGTACTCACATTCCTAATTCATCTAATATGTAATCAAAAAAACAGTCCCAGGCACCTTGACTTCTAAGCCTCGGATCCCTGGCAAACCAGCCAACAAGGAAATCAGCTTCATGCTTTGCTATGGAATAGGCTTCTAATTTATTAGCAAATTGCCTGTGCTTTCGCCATGTTGCCCGCTTTGCTACGTTTTCTAGTTCCGGTTCTATCTCATACAGCATATCTAGCCGCCAAGGAATAAAGTAACTGGTATCCAGTCTTTGAATATCAGCTGCCGATTTGACAGAATTTGAAATTTTTGACGAACCCATTCTATCCTCCTTTGTTTTCACAGTCGTTGGCGTTGTGTCACTGTCACGATTATTTTTTATATCCGAACAGTTTTAAATTTATAGGCTATATTTATATATTTTATTTATATAATTATAAAATAGTAAAAAAATAGTGACAAAGAAACAGAGTATGATAAAAGGCTTTATTATGCGTTTTTTTTGTTACTACTTTTTAATCGTGTAACGACACATAAACGAAACATTAGGGCTTAACGAAGCATCTGCCAGTGTTTCCTCCAAAATATTCGTGTCGGGTTACTATACTGATTGTTCCGGTTTGATCATTGACAGCCTTTGTGAACCGCTTGCGGGTAAGCCTGTTTTTGTGGCCGTTTTTGTCGCACCAATAACAAAAATCATCGTAAACCCGTTGCGTGGGTTTTCCGTCAATATTGCCGTATTCTTCCAAAAATTCTCCGATCGGGTTGTTCTCTGATTCATAGTCCGCAATGGCTTCAGCAACACTTCCAGGACGAGTAAAGTCGCCTTGCTTAATTAGCCTTCTTAATCCGTCCACCGCTAAACTAGTTAAACATTCCATTTCGTCTTGCGTCCATTCCTTATCTTTTAGACTAGTATCTTTATTTTTTGAGAAGTCTTGTGTAAGAGGAATCAGTAAAATTCGGCTGAAAAATGCTTTGGATTTATCGCTTACAGGTGGCAGCCCATTCATAGCAAAGAACATTTTTGCATAAGGCTTAAAACTAAAAGCGTCCTGCCCTTTTTTTTCTGCGGTTACATGTTCTCCTGTCACTAGCTTTTTGAATACTGAACTGTCAGGCAAATAACTGTTTGGAATATCATCTCCTATGTTAGCTGCTTTGCCGTAGACCTCGATCAACCGGAACCGTTCCGCCGTATCCTGTAATGAAAGAAAACTGGCGTTTTCGCGCCCTAAAAGCCGAGTGATCATATTTAATAACGTGGATTTTCCATTGCTCCCATTAGGTCCGTAGAGCATTACTGCTCCTCGGAATGAATTTAGCATATAGAAACAATTTCCAATCGCTTCATAAAGTAAATCAATTACTTCTTGATCCCCTCCGGCTATCCGGCTAATTGTTCCGGTGATACTTTCGCATATTGGTGCATTGGGTTTGTAATCGTAGGGAAAACGGTTTAGAAATACATAATCCGGCCCGTAATTAAAAAATTGATTATTTTTTAAATCATATATCTTTGTTTTAAAAGGAATAAAATGTGGCGGGGACAGTTCTTTAACAGGGGTATTTAAATTGACTTTGATATATTTGTACACTTCCTTTCGTCTTGCATCTGTTAATGTCGGAATCAGCTTAAGCATATGTCCATGTAACGCTTCCTCGCCCTGTTTATACACGCCGTTGTCATAAATATGAATTGAGCCGTTGATCTTACATACACCGTGTTTCTTTATAAGATAATCACCCATAATATTATGAAGAAATTTGCGGCCCTCAAAAAATTCCGGGATATGCTCTAGGCCTATATCAGAAAAATCCTTTCTAACCTGATCCATCTGATAATTATTATGATCCTCTGCCGCGGTGCTTTTACAGCTTTTAATGGCGGTTTCGATGGTTCGCTTTAGGTAGTCCTTGCGATTCAGCTTCTTTTGATGCTCTGGATCCTTGCTGGAAGTATGGGGAGAGTTAAGAAATGCCTCCCGCATGGCTGCGGGATTGCAGCTGCACCAATAGGCTAATTTATTCATCAGCCCTTGATCGTCTGCGCTCTCGTTGCCGTTTGGCCTGTCTCCATTCCACAAGGCTTTCAGCTTGGAATCCTTTTCAAGTCCGATTTTCAGTTGATCGGCGGGGCCCGTTGTGGATACCATTGGTATACCAGCGGTATCCATAGCGCCCACCGTGGTATTCCTTTGTATATCAGTGTATTCCGTGGTATCCTGCGGCTTGAAATAATAATCCACTGTGGCCTTAGTGATAGCGTTTCTTTCCTCTATGTCCTTGTTTTCGCCGTACCTGTCCCCGGTAATGATAAGATATTGTTTTTTGTTGTATATCTCAATTCCCGGCCATTTTTCGCCCAAAATATTGCAGTCTTGAAGTTTAGACCTGTTCTCTGTCAGTTCGAGATCAGCCTTAACTAAAACATGAAGCCCTTTTCCGCTTTGGCTTATCTCTGTATAGCTGTCCAGGTCGGTTACTATGTTTTTAGCTTCCGGCACTATGTATCCGGTTTTAGGGTCTACGACATTATCCAGATCAATTCCCACAATTCCATTGTTGTTAAGCTCAAAGCCCACGCCTTTGTATTTTCCGGCTTTTACTGCCTCTGCAGCCTTGCTAAAGCTTGTCCAGGTTTCGGGCTGTCCTGCTTTTGCCGGGTAGCCTGTAACCGGGTTATAGGGGATTTTAGGCGGCTTTCCCGGCTTGCCCCAGCATACCCATTGATCTAAAGCCTTTAAGCTTTCTGGGATATTATCGAAATGCAATTTTGTCACCGTCTTTTCTGGAAAATTAGGGCCTAGGCTATGTGTGATTTCTTTCGCTGGTTTTTCCATACAAAAAATTCAATGAGGCCAATTATGTCGTCGCGATCCGATGGAGAAAGCGAGCATATTTCTTCTATTAATTCACCATCATCACGCACTTTTTCGGAATATTGATACGGCTCATTATTTGATTCCATAAATTCAATTAATCTTTGATTTGGCTGTTTTCCCACACAGTCGCAGTATTCCAGATATTCGGAAATCTGATAAGGGGCCTTTGTGTTTTCAGTCATGGCAGTATTCCTCACTTGCATAATTTAATAAAGAAACGGCAACACGAAAGCCGTAGATAAATCCCTGGTACTCGTGTTCCAGATTCGTGTTTGCTACTTCGTCCTCTATGTATTCAGAAAATGTTTTTCGTCCTACCGCCGTAATCAGCCGGTTGGTAAGCTTTCGATCGGCCTTATCCACTTGAGGGCGATTGCGATAATCCTGTGACTGCTGAAACCAAATAAATAAATCTTCCAAATTGAAGTTTACCGGTTCCACTTGACGAATAAGGTTTTTTATAGTATCCTCAATATGTACTGGTTTTGCACTTGTGACGCTGGCGGGCGCTGCAGGTGCTTTTTCTTTTATCTGGCTCATTGCTTTATTCCTCCTTGGTTTTTAGCCCGCTCCAAGCTTACAGCATAGCTGAGAACGGCTTTAATAAATTGATCGTCGTTTCTATGTAGCGCGTACAACAAGTTTAGGAGGTCACAGTTCTCTTGGTTCATGTCTGTTGTATCCTTTCAAAAATAAGATTCTGGTAAAGTGGAAAACCTTCCCGGTGATAGAGGGCTTACCCTCCAGCATGGCGAGGATTTCTCTCAAATAGTCTTTGCTGCTCATTGATAACGCCCCTTTCGTGAATCTTCCTTTCTGCGCGCTGGCCTTTCAGGTATCCATAGGTAAACGCCTTGCAAATCGCATCACATATTCCTCTGCTGTTATCAGCGATTTCTATGATCTCTGACATTCGCATACAATAGTTAGGATCGATATCAATTTGTTGTATTCGTTCTAATAAGGTTCGTTTCATATGGATATCTCCTTTTTAAGATATCGGACTTTGGGATCCAGCGGGGACTCAATACATTGGATATCTTTTACACTTCCGATCTGGACTACCTCATATTCCTTTCTGCAATTCGTATAGGCAACAATGTCGTCCTTGTTTATGGTGGCCTTGTAAATGTATCTGGAAACAGAAATTAATTTAGCGCGATCACGGAACCACTCCGCGACTCTTTTCTTTAATGTCCATGCGGGTTCATTTTGAATTAAAAATTCGTATTCCGGAGGTAGGGTAGAGGCGCGGTATACCTCCAGAGTGCTTTTATCAATATATTCTCCCGGCAGATCGATAAGGTAATCAGTGGGACGGTATTTTTTAGCCCAGCGCACAAGATTTCTGTTGAAACGGCCTTCAGATGTGACATAAAATTCAAGGAAACATTCGTATTTCTTTTCAGGCGGAATCATTGTCCAGTATTGCCGCAGCTTTTGAGAGAATCGCCAATTCCCAGAGGCTAAGATGTCTGTATAGATTTCATCATAGGAGAGAGGGGATTCATTTCTTAGCATTAGTTCCGCCTCCTTCGATATGCAGTGCCGATTTCATAGCTTCATGCTGTTCCATGACAAGAAGGGTTAATAATTCCAATCCAGGGAGAAATTCCTTCTTTTCGCTGCCAGGAGAGTGCCTTAACGATTCTGTGATCGCAAGCGTCATGCTGCAAATTTGTTTTTCACGGTTGCATATGCTTTTTAGCCAGCTTTTGTCCATGTTGATGCACTTCCTCTCTATAAGTGTTTTTTCGATATTCTTCTATGTATCCTCCGGCCAGAAGTCCGTTTAACGCAAGAGAGATGATAAAGATCGCTGTGGTTAGTTCATTCATTTGGATCACCTGCGTTCGCTCTTTCTTCCAGCCATTTTTTCAGCTGATCCACGGGCACAACTATTCTTTTGCCCAGCCTGATCGCCGGAAAGCCTTTGATGTTTGCCAGTTCATAGGCTTTGATTCTGCCAATACCTAACATCTGAGCCATTTCAGGGACGGTAACTGTCAATCTTTCCATGCCGTTCACTCCTTTAACTTAGACTTGCTAAGACAGAAATTTGTTGACAAAATAAGTCTGTCCTTTACCAGTCACTTTTGTTGTTCTGGTAATTCGGACCGAACCGTCAGGATTATTGATAGTTCTTTCTTTTACCTCAAACAGCCCCAGTTCCATAGATTTTTGGGTTGGCATATTAGCACTAGCGCCGGATTTAATTAGATAGCCGTGATCTCTAAGCCATGCAAAAAGTCTTTTTTGACCAATATCCACACCGTTTTGTTTGATGAGCTTCGCCAGATCACCAATTAGAATAGAGGTTTCAGAAGCTTCCACCGCATCCGCAAACAGGGCTTTCGGCTTCATTTCAGCAATTTGGCTGTTCAGGCGGCGGAAACTCTCCAGGGAAGTTCTGACAAAAAGCTTGGTGGCTTCATCAGCGCTTGGGAAATATGTATTGAGGAAAAGATCGTCGTTTGCTACATAGCCGCCGGTTTTGCGGATTGTGGGGAGGACTTCATTGGTTACCCACCTACGGAATGGTTTGGCCTGCGGTTTGTCAGACCGGAGAATCACATTGTATAGGCCCGCTTCGTTGACGATGGTGGTGTTTTGCTGTCTACCGAGTGAATCGGTGAGGTCAGTCTGGCTTACCTCATCTACGTCAAGTCGCTGGGCAGTCATTTTATGATTATTGATTTCCAGTACTTCGCAAACATCTTTCAGAACCCACCAAGGTTCTCCGTTTCTTTCAACAGTTCGAATTTGTTTATCCTGGTATTTGAAAATTTGTAGGTCGTTCATTTTTTATTCCTTTCTTTCTGATAATTGTTTTATTGCGTTTACGCGAGTTTGCTTCCAAAAAAAATAGTACTACATTCGTTTGGGCTTAGTTCTAAAATTTTTGAAATCATTTGCGCTTGTGCAATAGTAAAGGAACCACCTCCAGCACCTAATTTTCTGTAATAGGTGCTTTGGTCTATACCTAGTTTTTCTGCTACTGCTGCGCCAGTCAATCCTAATTCTACGGTTTTTCCTTTTAAGCGGTTCACATCAATCTGCATAATAAATCACCTCTTTTCTTGCGTTTGCGCGAATTTTGTGTTTATATAATACTCGCTTAAATGCGAGTTGTCAACCCTTTTTTCTCATTTTTTGAAAAAAATATAACTCTTGTTCTTGCATTTTTGCGAATATTATGTTTTAATATAAACGACGAGGTGATTATTATGGATATCGGAGAGAGAATTAAGACGAGGCGTAAAGAGATTGGGTTATCTGCCGAACAAGTGGCAGATCAACTAAAAGTATCTCCTGCGACAATTTATAGATATGAATCAAGCGATATCGCTAATATGCGTATCGATAAACTAGAGCCGATTGCTAAAGTATTAAAAACAACTCCTGCTTACCTTATGGGTTGGGAAGACAAAAAAGAAAATGGTTTAGATAATGATGATCCAGAAGAATTAATAATACTAAATCGCACAGCGAAAAAAATGACGCCAGAAAAACAAAAGAAATTACTCGAAATAGCTAAAATTATGTTTGCGGAGGACTTTAAGAAGAATGAGTAGCGCACCTGATTATTCTACTGCAACTAATAAAGCTTATGAAATTCTATCTAAAGTGGATCCTTTTAACTTGGAAACAGATATCAATAAAATATTGAGTTTATTTCCTAATATTGCAATCCATACCTACACGGAAATCGCTAATAGATTTTTTGAATCTTTTTATGATTATCTGGGTACTGTTTCTAGTGAGTACGGATATACAATTTATAATCCATATATAGGAAAAGCTGAGATTTTTTATAACGATACCAAGGATTACCGCACAATTAAATTTACATTGGCGCATGAATTAGGGCATATTGTATTGGGACACACTGAAGATAATGACATTTCTCAAAAAGAAGCTAGTTGTTTTGCTAGAAATTTATTGTGTCCTGTACCGATTATAGATGAATTAGAATTAAAAACTATAAATGATATTATATATATTTTCGATGTTGGAGAGCTAATGGCGGCAGTATCGTTCAATTATTTTGAATCGGATAGATATTACATTAGAAAAGATTTAAAAGATACGTTGCGTTTACAAACATATGCCTATATGTGTGGCTATAGCAGTATTGAAGAAATGTATGGCATATCTTATAAGACTGGATAAAACAATGGCCGTAGTGGAGAGGTCAAGTTTATTGACATATAGAAAAGAAGCGGTTACAATAAAAGCGAAAAGGCAGACTACACACGGTTTGCCCCTCATAAGTGTTTGGTTAAGAGATAACCGCCGACTTTCTCAGGGTACGGGCGGTTATTTCTTTTTTATTGCAAAAACAAGGCTTATAATGCCGATAACGAATGACATTGTAAAAATAAGTGTATATTTTTTTTCACAATGGCATAAAATAGAGGTAGGCGATATGTGTTCGAGATAGCTATTGACTTTTAGTCCCCCTCGTGGTAACATATTGCTAGTGATCGTATTGTAGTAACCTGCGGGCCTACAATCCATTAGAGCCTCTGCTTTTGCGGGGGCTCTTTTGTTTATCTATCATGAGGTGAATTAATGAAAAAGCAGGAAAAGCGATTCTATACATATGAGCAACAGATTTCGCATTTAAGAGGGAAAGGCTTGATAATTGATAACGAAGATATTGCCATGACGTATTTAAAACGGTATAGTTATTATGCGCTTATATCTGGATATAAAAGTATTTTTAAGGCTGAGAAAAATGGTCCATACAAAAATGGAATAAAATTTTCTGATATTTTACGACTGTACCAATTCGATGATGATTTAAGACGAATTTTCTTTAGGTATATATTACAAATCGAAAAACATTTAAAATCCTTATACAGTTATTATTTTTGTGATTTATTTGGCGATAAAATGCAAGATTACCTTGACGTAAATAATTATAATTATGATCGGTATCAAAAAGATGTTAATGATTTTGTTCACATAACGAAAGACTATACAATTATAAAACAACAAACGTTATTAAAGATATGCCCGTACACAATCTATTAGGTATTCCGAAAGTTGGACAGGAATACAAATACGGAAAAAGAGATCTGTTTTCTGTTGTAATTTGTTTTAAGTATTTGTTGGAACCACATGAATTAAATTTATTTATTGATATTCTATTAGAATTATTTCGTACCTATGAACTCTCTTATGATAAAATGTATTTTGATTTTTCAGATGTTTTGAGAGAGATGGGATTTTATCCAGGTTGGGAAGAAATTGGCAGAATACCTAATCATCCGAAAACCCGCCAAATTTAAATTAAAAGACGATTCAAAAATATTTTAAGGGGGCGAGCTAGAATGAAGAGCAACTTGTAAGGATTTTTTACAAGTTCAAAAAGAAGGTCCCTGCACAGTACAAAGAAATACAGATTTCTATTTGTCCAGCAAACTTTGGGCTGCTCGACCCGGTTAAAATAAAAAATCCCCCACCGGTTGCAGCCGATGGGGGCGGTACTGAACACCGATCCTTTTGTATTTGGCGGCCGAAAATTCGGCTGTCAATTTGGCGGCGGAAAATTCCGCTGTGAGTTTTAGCCATGTAGGGCGAAAAAGGCAACAAAAAAGCCGGAGGGTATTTCCTACCTTCCGGCTAATAAAACTTATATGCAGTCAACCAGCCCTTGCTTCAAGAGCCTCAAGACGTTTTTCCAACTGCTCAACTTTTCTTTCAAGTTCCCATTGCTTTTCATGAGCCAGCTTGTAGCCATCGAATAGGGAATCAATGCGCTTGGAGACATCGTTTTCGATGAGGATTTTTACACCTCTAATTTCTTCCTTGATGTTTTCATTAAGTCTTTTTTCTAAGCCGTCCATACCTGCGATAATAGCTTGCAACATTTCTTTGGTTTCAACGTCCATTTATATACCCCCTTTGTGGTTATGATTATACCACGTGAGGGGGCGGGGGACAAGATGTAAAAATAAGGTGGTGATCTCATGGCAAAAAGAAACGCTCAAGGTGCCGGCTCTATTCGAGAAAGAAAAGACGGGCTTTGGGAAGCTCGGTACACCGTGGGTCGGAATCCTGCGACTGGGAAACAAGTAAGGAAAAGCGTTTATGGCAAAACCCAGCAGGAAGTGAGAAAGAAGCTCACCGCAATAACTTCCGATCTGGATAATGGGGTATTTACAGAGCCGTCAAAGCTTACCTTTGGCAATTGGTTAAAAATATGGTTAGATGAATACTGTGGATCCATAAAACCCAGGACAAAATCACTTTATGAAAATTGTATTGAATACAGGATCAAGCCGTTTCTAGGCTCTGTGAAGCTTCAAAAATTAAAACCTGCCATGATACAAAAGTTTTATAATGATGCCTTAAACGGCAAGCAGGACAACAAAAAGGCTATATCCCCCAAAACAGTAAAGAATCTGCATGGAATTGTCCACAAGGCTTTGCAGCAGGCAGTTGAGATAGGATACATCAAATTGAATCCCGCTGCTGTTTGCGTATTGCCTAAGGTGCAGAAAGCAAAGATCAACCCGATGGACGAACAGCAAACAAAGCTGTTTATCAAAGCGATAGCAAATGAACCTCTGCGCCGGCTGTTCCTGGTAGCGCTGTTTACTGGAATGAGGGAGGGGGAAGTCATTGGCCTCACATGGGATAATGTTGATCTGAAAAATGGGACAATCTACATTACACAGCAGCTGCAGCGGCATGATGGGGAATACAAATTGATGCCGCCGAAAAACAGCAAGTCCAGGTTGATTGTACCCGCTCCGTATATCATGGATATATTAAAGGAAGAACAGACGGCTCAAAAAGAAAACAGGCTAATGGTAGCTACTCATAAAACAGTATCAACCAACTGAAATAGGGTAGCTGCCATACGGATTGCAACGAAAAGCGGGTAAGAGGTCAAAAACTTCTTGCCCGCTTTTTCTGTACTGCGTGGAACGATAGAATGACATTTTTGCGCTTTCGAGGGATATGATACTACTTGCTCTGTTTCCGCCCTCTGCGAACCGCATAAATCAAGGCTTTTTGCCCGTCTAAATATCCATGCTGGCATAGCAAAATGTTACGCAGTAGACTGTCGTTTTTGAGGGGTGAAATATAAACACTCAACTATTGTGTTTTCAAGTCTATAAAGCCACATAACACAAGACTTTTTCACTCCCTATTGCGTAACACATATAATGATTTAAGGGCGCAAGCGGTTTATCCGTTTGCGCCCTCTTGATTACCCAAACAGCAAAGACGGGAAAAGCCGTCAAGGACGCGAAGCGCGAAGTTTATCCTTGACGGCTTTTCTGCCTTTGCTATGTTCATGCACATATATAGTTAAGATATTGTTGGTATTTTTGCAGCATGATTTGTTTCCCGTACTGGTCCATGAACTCGTAATCCGGGCGGCCTTCCTCATTGACGGGAAGTAAAATTTTTTGACGCTCCATTCGCTGACCGTTGAATTTGTATCCGTATGTATATTTGACTTTCTGCTGCAAAATAACCGTTTTGAAAAACAGTAAAATATATTTGTTGTCTGCGTGTTCTCTTAAATGAAGCCGCTTCACATCATCAGAGAAAATACACCCGTAGGGATGATAAAAATTTTCAACAACGCTCCCATTATAGTTTACTCCCAAGACATTTTTATCGAATGAAGAATTAGGAGTTGCAATCCAATTTGTAATCCCATTATTTGAATCTGTTGCCCCGATAAATGGTATCTGCCCGTTATCCATATCTGCTTTTGTCAATCTTTTTCCGGCGCTTATACTGAAAATCTCATTGATATAAAATACTTTCCATTTTACTGATTTAAGGTCTGTCAATACCCCCCGGATTGTATATTTTCACCAATGAAGTTTTTATATTTTTGTATAAGCTGTCTTTCGCGCTCTTTGATGTACTGTTCCATAAAGGAATAATCTGGGCCCCCGTGTTCATCGACGGGAAGCATGATTTTTTGTTTTTTCAATCTGGCTGTTCCCATTTTTATAGAATAATTATACTTATCTTTCTGTTGCATAATCTGATTAGTTATAAAGAGCGCCACATATTCATTGTTGTGCTTTTTTAACCTTAATTTTCTACAATCATTTGAATAAAGAGCAGGGTATTTGTGGTAAAACGAATATCCAACGGATCCATTTCTGTTTACTGAAATGCAATTTGCTTCTAATGTTCCATTATTATTTCCAACAAAATATTTAATTCCATTGTTAAGTGCAGATGATGTAATATACGGCGTGTTTCCCAAAACTCTTTCTGCATCATAAATATCGCAACCTGATTCAATATCACATATGTCGCGCAAAAAGAATGGTCGCCATTCTCTATCATTCAGATTCAGCATGACTACCCTCCTCGAATAAATATTCTCGTCCCTGCATTATCATAGAAAACTCAAAAGTTAAATAATCGCCGATTGTTTTAATAAATTCATCTTCTGTTGGGATTGCATCATTGAAATAGTAAAAGCTATGCAACCACTCGTCTGTTACCTCAATCGTTGTTTCAACGCAAAACTTTGTTTCTGCTTCTATTCTATCAAACCAAACATCGAGCAAATGTTGCTTTTTATCTTTCGCTGATTCCGTTTCAATCAGTCCGATGTGCGGAGCAACCTTATATCCGTCATTTTCAAAGTTAATGAATTTACATAATTTATCGGCAGGGTGCGGCTCCCCGGCAGTAAATACCGCAATACAGGGAATTGTGCCAACACCATAAAATGTGTCTTTATTTAGAGAGATAACCCCCTCTAATGTGTGATGTTTTAAGATGTTTTCTTTGAGCGACTGTTCCTCTTTTGTTTTTCCTGTCATAGAGGATTGCGGAACAATCACGATACATCTCGCTCCGACTACAAGGGAATCAAGCAAATGCTCCACAAACGACATCTCATACAAATCAGGGTTCTGCTTTGACCCCTGCGAATACGGGGGATTCATCATGCCAACAGTAGCCTGCTTTAATTGCAGTTTATTAGCGTCTTGTTTGAAAAAGTCATCGTTTATTAGATTGCTTTTACCGTCGCCGCGTAAAATCATGTTTGTAGTAGCAATCGTAAACATATTCGGGCGCATTTCAATTCCATGCAGTTGTTTTTGACGGATACTCTTTTTCTGTGTATCATTTTCTGCTTTTGCTAACATATTGTGCATGGCAGCAATTAGAAAGCCCGCCGTCCCGCAGCAGGGGTCAAACACAATGTCTGTGGGGCGTAAGTCAGCTAAATCGCAAAAGAGCTGCGTAATATGTTTGGGTGTAAGGATAATCCCTAATGTCTGCCCGTCGCCACCGGAATAACTCATAAACTCGCCGTAAAATCTTCCGATATAATCTTCTGCGCTGCTTATGTAGCGAATAGACTTATAGATTTTGTCATTCAAGTATTCTGCAAAATGCTTTAACGGCGTCTTTTTTAGCTTTGGCTCAACCTCATTCAATTTTACAGTGTCCTTAATAAAGGCAAATTGACTGAGAATTTTATCCTTTTTGACTTCGGGAGATACATTCGCTCTTTGCAAGTTAGCGTTAATCGCGTCATAGATTTTCTGTCCGTCGGTCTTTACGCTATCGCCAGTAAGGTCGCTTACAGAAAAATTCTTGTACTCACTTTCTCGGAGCGCAAGTAAAATACCGGAAACAATTAGCGGTTTTTCTGTATCGAGAAGATTCCCGTAGTTCCTCAAATCCTCATGCAAAACGCTTGCGTCTTTTAAGATTTCGGCAGTTTCTTTTTCATAATCTGTATTCTCTTTTAGTATTTCACGAATGTAATACTCGTCTATGTTATCTTCATTAAAAGAAATAAATGATTCTACTTCGGGCAATTCGCGGTAGAACTCTGTTTCATCAATATAAACCGGTGTAATTTTATGCTTCTTCTCATCACCAGAAACGCCAAAAACTATTACTTTTTTATACGATGTGTTTTCTGCAAGATGTTTCCCATAAAAGACTGCACCATTAACAGCATAGTCGGTAATCGCTGCTGTTTCAGCACTGATATTTCCTTTATCATCTAACTTGATATGTTTCGCTAAATCGGCTTTATCTTCAATGACGAGCAGATAATCTTTTACTACTCCTACATATTCAGGGAAGCCCACCTTGCCCGTCCCTTTTTTAGAAGCGGTCTTGAGGGCCATATCAATTTCTTTAATAGAACTCCCTTGCGGGTCGAGATGGATATTCGCTTGCTTTAACAAGTCGTAAACCCATAAATCTGTTTTAACTTCTCTCTTTGCCATGGTTACGCCCTCATTCTTTCTCTGATCGCTGCTATTTCATCAGCATTATTGAAAAGATAATCAAAAATATCTTTTGGGATTTCCTTTCGCCCCGCTGCGGTTATATTAAAAAATTCCTCTTTTTCCTTTCCTGTCAACTCTAAAGCAGCAACGATTTTTTCTTGCATTTCCGGGGCGGGTGGTTTTACTCTGCCATTTAATAAATCAAAGAGATAAGTACGAGATACATTTATTCTTCTGGCAAATTCAGATTGCGAAAAATTATGTCGCTTTATCAAAGCAACAAGATATTCTCCATAACTGCCTTGTTCATAACATTTTTTATTCATTTTCGTTTCCTCATATATCAATCAGTAAGCTAACTACTTTACATTATAAAGACGATTTGATATGTTGTCAAGAATAGAAAAAACGGAAAGCTTCTGGTTACGATCTATCAAGAAAAAATTTTGAAAAATTTTTCTCAAATCTTTGGCAAAATCGCAAAGTGCGGTGTTGTATATAGCGAGGGGCAAAGTGCAACAAAGGCCGCTTTTCAAACGGGATATTGAGTGAGAGAAAATAAAAGGGTTTGGGAAGCTCCCAACAAGAGAAAATCCCCGTCCGGCGCATAGCGTCAAAACGGGGATTTTTACGGAAAGGGTACCCCTTTCCTATGCTTGCTGCGGAAGTAGCAAGCGGCAAATGGGTACTCATTTGCTGTGCTTGCTCCCTACTCAAAACAAGGAAGGACGGGACGGGAAAGGAATGGAACGGAAACGAAAAATCAAAGATGGGCATATCGTTGTAAAAAATCCGCTGTATCAAGAATTGCCGACACACGAAATCACAATGCAGTCCGGCAGGACGCTCTATCGTTTTACAGGCAGCTATGACGGAAAACGAAGCCTACCTCATAAAGTTTTACGGCTCATAGAACAGTCGCCTATTGATGAAAAAGACAAGGAGCGTTAAAATGAGTATAAGCAATCCTGTAATGGCAGACTGCCCGCCGAGGAAAGGAGCAGAAACTATGTTAAGGCAGTCTGACAAGATTACCGCCCTTTATTGCCGCTTATCCCGCGACGATGAACTGACGGGCGACAGCAACAGCATTGTAAATCAAAAGGCGATTTTAAGTAAATACGCAAAGGAAAATCATTTTTCAAACCCCTTGTTTTTCGTAGACGACGGGTATTCAGGGACAGACTTCAACCGTCCGAGTTGGAGCGAGCTTTTGGAAAAAATCGAAAAAGGTGAAGTGTCCACCTTGATAGTCAAGGATATGTCGCGGCTTGGGCGTGATTATCTGAAAGTGGGCTTTTACACCGAAATCCTGTTCGTGGAAAAGGGAGTGCGTTTTATCGCCATCAATAATGGCATTGACAGCGCGAACCAGCAGGACAGCGATTTTACCCCGTTTCTCAATATTATCAACGAGTGGTATGCGAAAGACACAAGCAAGAAGATACGCGCGGTGATGAAGTCCAAAGGCGAAGCAGGGGAACACCTCTGCACCAACCCGCCATATGGCTACATGAAAGACCCGGAAAACAAAAAGCGGTGGATTGTGGACGAGGAAGCCGCAACGGTAGTTAAGCGGATATTTGCCCTCTGCTTGGACGGATACGGGCCGTCGCAGATCGCCCGTATTCTGAAAGCGGACAAGGTACTTATCCCTACCGCCTATTGGCAAGCGCAGGGGAAAACGGTCAATCATTCTGTACCGGAAAATCCATATTTGTGGGTAAGCGCAACGGTAGCCGATATTCTGGAAAAGAAAGACTACTTAGGGCATACGGTCAACTTCAAGACCTACAAGCAGTCCTACAAATCCAAAAAGAAGCTGTATAATCCCGAAGAAAAACAGCTTGTGTTTGAAAATACCCACGAAGCAATCATTGACGCTGACACATGGAAACGGGTGCAGGAATTACGGAAGAACAAACGCCGCCCGACGAGGACGGGCAAGACAAATATGTTTTCCGGTATTGCGCGCTGCGCCGATTGCGGCGAAAAGCTGTATTACTGCACAAGCAGGAACTTTGAAGCAAGGCAAGACCACTTTGTCTGCTCGACTTCAAGGCTCAAAGGGAAAGAGGTTTGCACGACGCATTTTATCCGCGCCGTTGTGTTGGAACAGGGCGTACTCGCCCACATGAGAATGACGATTGCCTGTGTCGCTAACCACGAAGAACAATTCCGAAAAGCTATGGGTGCAAAACAGAAAGCCGAAGCGAAAAGGGAACTTACGGCAAAGCGGCGGCAACTGACGCAAGCGGAACGGCGGATAGACGAACTTGACCGCCTATTCAAGCGTATTTACGAGGACAGCGTAAGCGGAAAACTATCTGACAGCAGGTTTCAAATGCTCTCCGACGATTACGAGCAGGAGCAGGAAGAACTGCGGGAAAAGCTGTTGCGTTTGAATGAAGAAATTACGAAACAGGAAGAACAGGCAGAGAACATCGACAGGTTTATCGGCAAAGTAAGGAAATATCTCGACCTGGACGAGCTAACGCCCGCTATCCTAAACGACATGGTAAAGGCGGTATATGTTCACGCGCCGGATAAGTCCAAGGGATATAGGGAACAGCAGATTGACATTTCCTATGACCTTGTGGGAATACTCCCCGCGTCTTTACTGAATGACCTTCAAAACGGAGAAACGGCATAGCTGAAGCTACGCCGTTTCCCGAAAACAATCTTATGCTGTCTTATGAGTGTCGCCCAAAAGGCCGGCCCTTTATGGGAAAATAAAAAGGGGTTTGTTTTTACCAATGCTATTGGCGGCCATTATAGCCAGCAATATGTCCATAAGAAGTTTAAGAACGTGGTTCAGTCTATTGAAATGCCAAGCCTTAGGTTCCACGATCTGCGGCACACTTATGCCGTGGCAGCTATTAGGGCGGGGGACGATATAAAAACCGTATCTGAAAATCTCGGCCATGCGTCTGTGGCTTTTACCTTGGATATTTATGGTCATGTTACCGATGAGATGAAGCAAAGCAGCGCAGAGAGAATGCAAGCTTATATAGATAGACTGCAAGCATAAAAATGGGGTGGTTTTTACCCCTCAAATTACCCCTTACAGAAAAATATAAGCCATGTTAAGACGTATCACAATAAGAAACAAACGGCTTGTTTTCTGCATTTTAGCACATATCAGCACAAGAAAAAACATATAAAAAAGGGTGTTATCGGGTTCAAGTCCTGTTACCCGCACCATGAGAACAGAGGTCGAGATTTGGAACTCAAAAATGAGACATCTAAATTTCAGCCTCTTTTTCTATGCTGAAAACTGAGAATTCAAGCTATCTTTTCGGTGTTTCCCTCTCTTGTAGAAATGAGACACCCAAAATGAAAAACCAAAAAATCAGAATGTAAAAATGAAAATGGATCAAATCTGAACCCGGAATTCTCATTTTTAGAGGGTATCTTTTTTGTCAACGCTTCCCATATGTCGAAGAAACCGATTTTGTGTAAAACAAAGTCGGTTTCTTTATTTTCTGATTTGTGTTATACTCATTTAGGGTGGTGTAATGGCTAAGGGATTTTCAGCATACGATTCGGCACTAATGTTCTCTAATTCTTTTAAGATTTTACTTACTGAACATATGTTGGAGCGGACAACCGGGAACTATGAAAAATTCACATTGCTGATTCCAGCAATGGTAAATGGTGCATTTGCATGTGAACTATTTCTTAAAGCTTTATTGGAAGTTCCTCTTAGAGGGCATAAGCTGTATAATGACTTGTTTTGCAAGTTGGATTTGTCTACTGCACAAGAGATAGAAACAGTTGCCATTGAATGCTATAAAAAGAAAAAGAACACCATAGTTAATTCAGAGCAATTTATTTCTAATTTTAAGACCATAGAAAGATCTTTTGAAGAGTTCCGTTATTTTTACGAATCCCAAAACAACAGTGAAATGAAAGTATATAGTATTGATTTTCTTGAAGTCCTGGTCTTTTCATTAAGAGCAATCTGTGAGCAAAAATTCGGTATAAGGCCGGTACAAGATTAACAAAGGTTGGTATCTTTTTTGTCAACGCTTCCCAAATGGAGTGTTCATAACGGATTTGAGTTATGGACACTCGTTTTTTATATCAATTGCTTCCTTTCATATATGTATAGAGCAGGATTTATCCCGCTCTTTTGTTTTATGCAGTTTGGCTGCATATTTGACCGCAACACTCATTAGGGTGGCTGCCTTGTATCAGCTTCTGCGCTGTCTAAAGCTTAACCTTTCGGGCTGAAGTAGATTAGGAGGACAAATTAGAAATTTTTTTATAGCTTTTATAAGGGAAGGCTCTTGCGCAGTTAAAATTCATATACAGAATGGTGGAGCGTGAAATTGTAATCGCCTTTTATTAAAAAGCGGGTTAGAAACGCTGGGCCGATTGACAAAAAAATGAGAACGGCATATACTGAGAACAGCATCATTAGCATTGTAATTATTTGAATTCTGGCGGATTAAATCAGGAATGTTTTGCGAGTAAACATTTAGCCCTCACAAAATATTCCCAAGGAAGGAATCTTAAAAATGACCTTACCGGAAGCATCTCATTGCTTATCGATTGACTTAAACACAGTTATCGCTAGATTCAGCGGTAATGAGGCTCTTTATCTTCGCTTTTTAAGAAAGATGCCTATGGATCCGACGTATTTTTCTTTGGTTGAAGCAGTAGAAAAGAAGCACTACTCTTTGATTGAAAGGGAAGCTCATACATTAAAGGGAGTAGCCGCTAACTTGGGTTTGGACTCGCTGCGGTACGCAAGCGATGGATTAGTGCAGGCTGTTCGGCGAAAAGAATATGACGAGATTCCCGCTCTGTTTGAAATCATCAAGACGGCTCATGAGAAAATGGTGGAAGTTTTAAGCCAGTTAGATTAGCAGCGGATAGGGCTTTCTAAAAAACAAAGCATCGTTCAGGCCGTTGACGCACGAAAGCCAATGTTTCTGTATTCAAATAAAAATGCATACTAAAAAACAGTTTTTTCTTTGTGGAAAAAATTATTTGTTTTGTAATTTATGGCCCTAGACTGAATAAATTTAATGTAAAAGAATTAAGGAGGATGCTTTTATGAACAGTTACATTGGACATCCCTCCCAGCTTTCCGGCGTGGAGGAATACAGGCTGATCGGCGGAAAAGGCGACGGAATGCGTCTGTTGCAAGTTCGCAACGGATTAGGGCTGGAGTTCACTGTCTCTCCGGACAGAGCCGCCGATATTACCAGGCTCTCCTATGAGGGCGTCAATTATTCCTACATATCTCCCAGCGGGTATGTGGCTCCCGCGTATTATGACCAACAGGAGTTTGGCTTTTTAAAATCCTTTACCTGTGGATTTTTGACTACCTGCGGTTTGTCCAATATCGGCGTGCCTACGGAAGATGAAAGCGGTAAAACGGGACTTCATGGTACTATTTCCCATATTCCTGCGGATCACATATATTACACAGAGGATGATGATAAGATTGTGCTCCATGCTGCCATATCAGATGGAGAAATTTTCAAGCAGAAGCTTGTGCTCCATCGGGAATTGGTATGTAGCAAGAAGGAAAACAAGCTGCAAATCAATGACACGGTGACAAATGAAGGCTCGCGAACCGAGCCCTTGTCTATTTTATATCACATGAATTTGGGATATCCGCTGTTAGATGAAAATGCGAAGCTGGAAACCACTGCGGTTAAGGTGGAGGCCAGAGACGCACGGGCACAGGAGGGTATCGATACCTGGGACACTTTTCTTACCCCACAGCCAAATTTTGAAGAGCAATGCTATTATCATACTTTTGAAGGCCTTTGGGCGAGCGCTAAGCTTACCAACTCAAAAATTGGCAAGGGGCTCGAAATCAAATGCGACACCTCCACGCTGGATACGATGGTCGAGTGGAAAATGATGGGGGAGCGGGACTATGTGTTAGGAATTGAACCCACTAATAACCGTCTGCTTGGCAGAGGTGAGCTGAAAAAGCAAAATCTGTTAAAATATATAGAGCCTGGCGAAGCGGTGTGTTTTCGCATTGAGGCGAATTTTTACCGCGTATAATCAGTGCCGTTCGTTTTTATAGAGCAGGCTTTAACCAGAATAGAAGCCAGGCCCGGAAGGAAATCCCTTCCGGGCCTGGCTTCTGTGGACAGAGTATTTCACACAAAGGTTGCCTTAGGCAGTCAATAAAAAATATTTTTAATTGATATCAACGACTGAAGCCTAGCGCTTTGTTAGCAGTTAAGTTAGCACAATAAGTTAGCACAAAGCCAACGGAAGCGGTAGGCGATATTAAATGATATTGCAATAATTTTCCGGGTCCACTCGAGTGAAAAAGTGCTCGCAGGCCAGATGCAGAGATTTATTCCATAAATAAAACTCATGGCTGCCGGGCCATTCCCGATAAGTAAAGGGAATATCCACATCCTTCATAAAATCTTTTAGCTTAACACTCATATCATGAATAAAGTCCTCTGTACCGCAGGTGACAAAAATATCCGGTTTAAGCGTTTTTTTCTCACATTCCTTTGCCAGAACCCGCACGTCGTTTTCTTCCATTTTTTCCAGATTCATGCCCCAGATCGCCTGCAGCTCAGTGTAGTCCATTTGATCGCCTAAATACTTTTCTAGATCCTGTAAAATGCAGGCGGGAGAAAACGCCGCGCATCCGGCATACTGCTCCGGATACTTCAAAGCGCATTTCAAAGCGCCGTAGCCGCCCATAGAAAGTCCCATAATGTATGTATCCTCCCGTTTGGGAGAGATGGGAAAAAGCTTTTTGCACAGAGCGGGAAGCTCCTGAGAAATATAAGTAAAGTAAGCGGGGCCAAATTCCATGTCGGTGTAAAAGCTTCGCTGAACCTCGGGAATTACAAAGATCAGATTGTAGGCTTTCGCCAGAAGCCAGACCTGGCTCCCATCGCTCCAGTCATCCGTGTTGCCGGACAAGCCGTGCAGCAGATAAACCACCGGATAGCGGTCGGTAGACTGTAAGGTGTCTGGAATGATAACCGTTAACTTGGTTTTCATTTTTAATGCTTCTGAGCGAATTGTACCTCTAAAACTTGCCATTGCTGCTCCACATCCTTTTTCATTTTTTTACCTTCTGCTGCCTGCCGGCTTTTTTCGAGGGCCGGTTTACCAGCAAATAATTGAGCTCAGCGCCCATAATCAGCGTAATCGCGCTGAAATAAAGCCAAAGCAATAAAACGATCGCCGCGCCGATAGAGCCGTATACTACCGAATAGCGGCCCATATTTTCCACGTAAAAGGCAAAGCCGATAGAAAACACCAGCCAGGAAAGCAGTGAGGCGAAAGTACCGGGCATAACCTGGCGCACCGTGTACAACCGATTTGGAACCAGGTAATACAGCGTCAGCAGCACCATAAACAATACTGCGGCCAAAATAACGAAACGCAGCAAATTCCACAGGCTGATAGAGCCCATATCAATGGGGATCCAGCCGGAAAGCCAGGTCAGCAGATTTTTTCCGAAGGTCATCAGGCCAAGGGCCACGAATACGATCACAATCAAAAAAATAGTAGTGAGAAAAACGTGAAGCTGATGACGCCAGAAGGAAAATTTAGATTTTACCCGGTAGGCCCGGTGGATCGACTGCAAAAGACAGTTGACTGCCCGCATGGTAAAATAAATAGTGAACACGAAGCCGAACAGAAGCAAAGACGCGTTTTTGATTTCAGATATATGAGAAAGGTAAGAGTTGGCCAGCTCGATGATATCCACTGGAATCAGCCCCTTGAAGCTTTCCACGGTGAGGTCGGGCAGATCCAAAAAGCTGATGATGGAGCTGATGAGTATCAGAAACGGAAACAAGGAAAAAATCAGATAGTAGGCCAAAGCGGCGGCGGAGCGCCCTACGTTGTCGCTGAAATACCGCTTGATCAGGCTTTGTACAGTGGAGGGCCTTTTTCGGTAAGTGACGAGATGAAAATGATAGCGTTTCAATGAGCCACCCCTTTTTTCGCTTAGACTCTTTGTTTAAACTTAGTATACCAAAAGGCAGCGGAATTTAAAAGCTTCATTTGCCGTATTTTACAGAAAAGGAGGCAGCAAAGCCGGGAGAATAATTCTCCCGGCTTTTGTCATTGCCATTAATCTGTTTTTCTGTGAGGACTACAGCAGCGCGGCAGTTACCGCAGCCCATAGTTGGGACCCTTTACTGCATCCGGCGCATAAAGAGCGTCTAAGAGAGCGTCGTCCGCGATTCCGTCGGCAACCATATCGGACAGGAACTGGAAGTTCATAACCCCCTGCTCCGTCAGCTCGTCAAAGGTTCCGGTAGGTTCGGAATAGGTATGGCCCAATTCCAGCAGACGCTGCTGCAGCTTTGTCACATTGTCTCCTGTATCTCCCAGCTTCATTGTGGTGCCCTTGGGGAAAGGATTGGAGGAGTTTCCGCTGGAAGCCGCCTCAGAACTGGAACTGCTGGGCGTAGAGGAGGCAGCCTCGGAAGAAGAGGAAGAAGGCTCGGAAGAAGCCGGCTCAGAGGAGGCTTCGGAGGAAGTCTCAGAACTGGAGGAGGTCAGCTCCGGATACATGGCGCCGGCCATCAGGGTGACTGCCTCAATGATTGTGCTCCCTTGGAGATCCATCAGCTCTGGCTCCATCACGATGACCTTGCCATCCTGGACAGCCTTCAGCTTAGAAAGGGTTTCATCGTTAGAAAGCTTCTCCTTGACCTCGGAAGAGCAGAAAATATAATTAGGATTGCTGGTGGTCAGAGCGCTGAGCTCCATTTTTCCGTTCTTGGAGGAGCCGGCTACGTTTACCGCCCCGGCGAACTCCATGAGCTCACTAGCAAAGGTATCGCCGGTAACAACCGCGCCGGTGGTGTCATACAGATAGCAGGCGGTGATCGGAGTATTACTGGCCGGAATCAGGCGGTTGATATCGTCTAAGGTCATCAGCATATTCTGGGCCTTTTCCTGCGCCTCGGTAAAGCCGGTAATGCCGCCCTTTAAAGCAGAACCGATGTTGGTATAAAGAGTTTCAAAGGTTTCCCGTGTGGTGGCGGGTGTCTGTACCAAAACCGTGATGCCGGCGTCGCTTAATTCCTTTACCTGGCTTTCTGACAAGGCTTCTTCCGTGAGCACCAGCTGAGGCTTTAACTCCTTCAGCTTGTCCATATCGAGATTTTTTGCGGTGCCTACAGTAGGCAGAGAGGCCAGATCCTCTGCGGTGCAGTCCTCGCTGCGGCCTGTGAGCAGAGTCTCGTACTTCAGGGCGGTCATCACATCCGCCAAAGAGGGGGAAAGAGTGACAACACTGGTAGGAGCCTCTTTGATCTCTACGTCATTGACGGTAATCGGGTATTCCTGCTGGGCGGGAGCGGGCTGAGAGGAACCGGTGCTGGAATCGGAGCCGGCGCCGCTGTTTCCGTCGGAACAGCCGGCCAGCATGGTGAACACTAAAAGCACCGCTAAGCCCAAAGCAAAAATTCGGGTTTTCATTGGCAGTTCTCCTTTCGGTTTAAAGGGGCAATCCCTGTTTTAAGCGGGATTCCACCATAGCGATATACTGCTTCGCGCAGCGGGGGGAGCGGCCGCCCCGAGCCAGGGCCCATTGCTCCGCGCCAGTGTCTAACTGACTGCCGCTGACCTCCAGGCCGCGTTCCTCGGCAAGAGCGTGAACAATATCCAGATACCTGGTTTTGTCAGGCACGGAAAAATTAACGGAAAGGCCGAAGCGGTCGGATAGGGACAGGCTTTCCTGTATGGTATCTCCCCGGTGGATTTCATCGCCGTCGCGGTCTGAGAAGCACTCCCGGACCAGATGGCGGCGGTTAGAGGTGGCGTAAATCAAGGCATTTTCCGGCTGGGCCGCCAGGCCGCCCTCTAATACGGCTTTGAGAGCCGCGTAGGTATCGTCCTGCTGCGTAAAGGAAAGATCATCGATAAAAATAATGAAGCGAAGGGGAAGAGCGGCGATCCGTTCCACTAATTTTGGAAAATCACACAGCTGGTCCTTCGGCATTTCCACCATGCGAAGGCCCTGGGGGGCGTATTCGTTGAGAATCGCTTTCACAGTGGAGGATTTTCCAGTGCCCCGGTCGCCGTAAAGCAGGCAGTTGTTGGCGGACAGGCCGTTTAATAACGCCAGCGTATTGTCAATCACGGTTTTTCTGGCTGCTTCATAGCCTTTCAGGCTTTTCAGCCGGATTGGGTCTGGATAAACCACAGGCTCGATGCCGCCATCCCGCCAGATAAAAGCGCGGTAACGGGCGTACATGCCGCACCCATGGCCTCGGTAATAGGCCGCCATTTTCTCCATACAAGCTTCCGCGTCCCCGGTCAGCTCGTCAATAGGAGCGCCCGCCTCCCACTGGGGAAGGGTCTCCGCCACACATCCAAGCTCGTCCAGGCGGCGGTAGCCGTCCAGCAGGTGCTCGGGGGTAAGAGAGCCGATCTGCTGGATAATCTCAATATCGCGTTTGACAGCCTTTTTAACCGGGGCGGCCAATTGATCCGCCTTTCCCGCAGCCGCCGCCTTGGAAAAAGCGTTCTCGTCAAACAGCGCGGTTTCCGAGAGGCAGCGGGAAAGATTGCCGCTGTAACCCCGGTCGCAGAGCAAGGCGAAAAATTCCCCCCACGCCCTGGCGAACTCTACAGGCGGCGCGTCGTAAGCGCACAAAAGCCGGTAAAAGGCATTGGGCACCGTGCGGTGAAGGATTCCTTTATATACAGAAAAAGATGACATCAACAGCGCAGCGTCTTTTGTTGTAAACATACTAAAAATTAGCCTCCAATAAGCATTAGAATTCCGTTTTTTGCCATTCCTCACATCCCTTCTACAAACATTTATGATAGCATAAATTTCAAAAAAAAGAAATGTTTTCGGGAAAATATCACGATTTGTTTGCTTTTTCCTCACAACTGGTTAAAAAACACTGGGATGGCTAAGAGCCATCCCAGTGCAAAATTTCCATAGAATTTTAAAATTTGGTGTAGCCGTAGCTGTTGACCATGGCGTCGATCTTGGTATGCTCCTTGCAGTAGGGACATTCGTGAGGAGAGAAATTTTGATAATCCGGAATATCCTTCAGAGAGAACAGGGAGTGGATCGGAATTCCGTTGCTTTCTTCCACGGCGCTGAACAGGGCGCAGATTCCAGCGAGCTGCCCGTTGTAATATTGGATGCATTCCATAGCCCGGCCGATGGTCTTTCCGGTAGTTACCGACGCAACCATCAAGAGCACCCGCTTGTTCCAAATAATCGGTTGGATGTTATCCCGGAAAATCATCTGGTTGTTGGCATTGGTTTCCGGAGTGACAACAGCGAGGTTAGCGTCGTGATTGATTGCGGCGATGCTGGTCTGGGCAAGCTCCTCCGCCAGATAAGCGCCGACGATGCGGGTGCCTTCCAGACAGATAATCACGTCTACCGGTGTGGAGGAATAAGCTTTCGCCAATTCCTCAGCCGCAAGCTTGGCTTTTTTATAGTAAGATTTGATATCCGTCATATCAATGTAATAGTTTACATGGGAATGGCTGGTGGAAAAATGGCCCGGAATAATTTTAATCCCGATTCTTTTGTTTTTCTTGGCGCGCAGATCAATTGCTCTGGAGTTCAAACGATTACCCCCTTTTAGATTTGTTGATTGATTACAATTAATACGATGCAATAAAATAATATTTAGTGCAATTTTATTTTACTACGGAAAAACAGCCCTGTAAACAATAAAACCGCTTTTTTGTAGGGAATGACAAAGTTTACCGGCTTGTTCTAGTGACAATGATCGGCGCTAACGGGAGGATTTCTCCATTAAATCGATCAGTTCCTGAATTTTTTCTTCAGGGTCCCCATGCTCAAAGGCTTCCTTCACACAGTGATACATGTGTGCGGTCATGATCTCCTTATTCGCTTTTTTCAGCACGCACTGGGTAGCGGTAATTTGATGATAAACGTCCAGGCAGTAACGATCCTGCTCTATCATTTTTAAAATCCCGTCGATCTGTCCCCGGGCCGTTTTCAGCAGAGCCGACACCCTTTCCTTATCCGCCTGCATCATTCAAGCCCTGCCGCTTCATATCCGGCGTCTGTAACCGCTTTGATCAAAACCTGGTCGTCAACCGGCTTTGTAAGGGTGATGGAGGCGGTTTTGGCTTCCAGGTCTACCGTTGCGGATACGCCGTCAATAGCATTAAGGGCTTTTTCTACCCGGGCGGAACAGTGGCCGCACGCCATGCCCTCAATTTTCATAATTTTTTCTGTCATAGCAAATTCTCCTTTGTTTTCCAATTGATTTTGTAATTCCTCCGGTTTCGGAAGGATAAGGTTTTCCACGTGAATTCCTTTGCTCGCTTTCTCGTTCACAGCTCCTGCGGCCGGCGCGGAGAACTTAGGACGGAAAAATTTCAGGCGCAAGGCGTTGGATACTACAAATACAGAGCTCAAGCTCATAGCGGCCGCAGCGAACATGGGGTTGAGCTTCCAGCCCAGCAGGAAGAAGAATACGCCGCAGGCTAAGGGAATTCCCAGGCTGTTGTAAAACAGAGCCCAGAACAGGTTTTCCTTGATATTACGCAGAGTAGCCTTGCTGAGCTGAATGGCGGTAACTGCGTCCATCAAATCACTTTTCATCAAAACAATGTCCGCAGACTCTATAGCGATGTCCGTGCCCGCGCCGATGGCGATTCCCACGTCCGCGGCAGTGAGGGCCGGAGCGTCGTTGATACCGTCTCCCACCATGGCCACCTTTTTGCCGCTCTGCTGAATGGCCCGAACCTCCTTTTCCTTGTCCTGCGGCATTACCTGGGCAACCACCCGGGTGATGCCGACCTGCTTTTGGATGGCGGCGGCGGTGCGTTCGTTATCTCCGGTAAGCATCACCACGTCGATGCCCATAGCCTTCCACTCAGCCACTGCCTGGGCGCTGGTGGGCTTGATGATATCCGCCGCGGCAATAATGCCGATGGCCTGGCCATCCTGGGCAAAAAACATGGGGGTTTTGCCTTCCTCGGCCAGCCGGGCGGCGGGGCGCTCCAGGGCTCTGATATCCACGCCGTTTTCCTCGATGATCTTTTGATTTCCTGCCAAATAGATTTTTCCCTTGATTCTGCCCCGGATGCCTTTTCCGGGCTCGGAAACGAAGTCCTCTACCGGCAGCAGGGAGAGGTTCTGCTTTTGGGCCTCCGCCACGATAGCGGCGGCCAGCGGATGCTCGGAATTTTTCTCCAGAGAGGCGGCAAGCTGCAGCAGATTGGGGACCCGGCCCACATCCACAAGATCGGTGACATGGGGCTTGCCCTCCGTGATAGTGCCGGTTTTGTCCAATACCACCGCGCCGACGGAATGGGCCACCTCCAATGCCTCTGCGGATTTAATTAAAATACCATTTTCCGCTCCTTTTCCGGTTCCCACCATGATGGCGGTAGGGGTGGCGAGGCCCAAGGCGCAGGGACAGGAAATGACCAGTACGGAGATGCCGATGGAAAGGGCGAAAGAGAATGGCTCGCCGACAAGCAGCCACACGATTATGGCCAGAACAGCGATTGAAATAACAATGGGGACGAATACGCCGCTGACCCGGTCGGCCAGCTTGGAAATCGGCGCCTTAGAGGAACTGGCCTCCTCCACCAAACGGATAATCTGAGCAAGGGTGGTATCGCCGCCCACTTTTGTAGCTTCTATTTTTAAATAACCGGACTGGTTGATAGAACCGCCGGTGACCGGATCGCCGGGCTGCTTCTCCACTGGAATGCTTTCCCCGGTAATCGCTGATTCATCCACAGCGGAAAGCCCTTCGGCCACCCGGCCGTCAGTGGGGATGGACTGCCCCGGCTTTACCGCCAGAATATCCCCGGCCTGTACCATTTCCAGCGGGATTTCCTGTTCCACGCCGTCTGTCAGACGGACGGCGGTTTTTGGTGCGAGGTTGATCAGCTTGGTAATCGCTTGAGAGGTTTTTCCCTTGGCGCGACTTTCCAGATATTTTCCCACGGTAATCAGGGTTAATATCATGCCGGCGGACTCAAAGTAAAGGTCCATAGAATACTCGTGGACCAGGTGAAGGTCGCCGTGGCCCAGGCCAAATCCGATTTGGTAAATAGCCCAGATGCCGTAAACCAAAGCGGCGGCGGAACCGATGCCGATCAGGGAATCCATGTTAGGGGAGCGGTGCCACAAGGCGGCAAAGCCTCCGGTAAAATAATGACGGTTCACTAACGCGATGGGCAGACACAGCAGAAGCTGGGTAAAGGCGAATGCGAGAGCGTTTTCCTCCCCCTGGAAAAACCAGGGGATCGGAAGTCCCATCATGTGTCCCATAGACAGGTAAAATAAAGGAATCAGGAAGACTAAGGAAATTATCAGCCGCCGCTTCATTTCCTTCTGCTCCTTGAGCGCCGGATCCTCGCGGGATACCGGTAGGGAGGAATGGGCCTGTGAGGACGCTTGCCGCTGGATGGGACAAGCGCCGTATCCGGCTTTTTCCACAGCAGAAACGATCTCACCGCTGCTTGTGACAGAATCATCATAAACAACGGTCATACTATTGGTGAGCAGGTTAACCTGTACCTCCTGGACTCCAGCAACCTTGGAAACACTTTTTTCTACATGGGCGCTGCAAGAGGCGCAGGACATACCGGTGATATCAAATTTTTGTTTCATTACGGCCTCCTTACTACCCCACCCTAGGGGGGAGGGTGTATCCTTATTATAAATCCGCTTCAACGAGTTTGTCAACGGCAACTTTCTGTGGTTATTATAAGGAGGAAAGGAATCTTATATACTAAGAGAAAGGATTTTAGAAAGCCAGAAGGGCATTATTATTTTTGTCCCAACGCCCGAGATGGCTTTAGGTGAAATCTTGATACTCATTGTTTTTCACACGACAGAGTTCAAGAAATCACAGGGAAGGTTTTCCCATAAGCTGTATGCTATTTAACTATTCTTTGCAATGAAATAAGGGAGCGTTTAAATTCTTTTAGCGTAAGGGGTTCGATTTTATTTCTGGAAACCGGAGGATAACAATAATAAAAGAGAAGGACTCTTATCCTTCTCTTTTATTTGTCATTATTTTGCTGCTGGCGCAGAGTTAGCAGATGCTGAATCGCATTCTCTTGATTTGATTTTGAAAGCAACCTGAAATTTAAAATCAGCCGTTGTTCGTCATTATTTAGCTGATAAAAAAAATCTGAATTTTTAGGATTGGTTTTCAAATACAAATTTTTCTTAAGGGGGCTTGAATCAGAACCAGAATCTCTTAGCTGCATCCGGTTTTCTTCTTCATCGTACTCAATTAAATCTTGATACTGAACCTGATATAATCGCTGAAGCTTATCGATTTTGTCCAGATCAGGAGTAGTACGTCCCAATTCATAGTATGCATAGGTAGAACGGTCAATCCCTAAAGCCTCGGCGACCTGTTGCTGGGTTAAATTAAAATTTTCTCGGAGCCTTTTTAGTTTTTTTCCCATACGAATCAAGCGTGCCACCCTCCCTTTCCGTGTTTTATTATGCCCCATTGTAGACTATTATAATATACGAAAATAGGGAATGTGTAACCTTGTGAACTAATTTCACTGTAAGTCTCTTGACTATTTGGATAAAGTTCTGTATAATAAAAAACATATGAGCCAAATGCAGTAAAAGAGGCTCGCTTGAAAAATTAAAATGCTACTGTGGCTCAGTTGGTAGAGCAGCGCATTCGTAATGCGCAGGCCGTCGGTTCGAGTCCGACCAGTAGCTCCAGCGGCAAGCTGCCGCTCCCAAGTAACGCACTTCACGTTTGTGGAGTGCGTTACTTTTTTGTCCGCATTTTTCGTTGGAATCTATTTTGTCAACATAACCCAGGCTGAGCCTGGACGCAATTCGCGTTCGGACTCTTTTCTTTTGCCTTAATGTCCGCGCTTATAGCGGGTATCTTTTTGTAAACATTTTCCAGCATCGGGTTGCCGTAGACAAAGAAACAAAAACAGCCCTCTATCCAGAGGGCTGTTTTTGTTTCTTTCCGCTTTTTACAAGGGAACCACTCCTGCAGTACCGGAAGAAGAGAAAATTGGCAAATAGGTAGGCCGGCGGCAGGATAACAAATGATTAGCTTCAATCTAGTTTTAATAGAATTTCAATAGAGGGTTACGAGTATAAGGCTTTCATGGGCCCATCATCCCAGCGTTAAAGTTCAAAAGATTTATAGTACCGGTCACCAGAAGCATAGTGAAGTTCAAAATGCTTTGGGACAGCTGAACTGTAGTATTATTAGTGGTCAGCTTACCCTTCCATAAAGGAATAGCCTTGATCCCGGCGTCCGCCAAGGGAACCGCACCCACATCGGAGGCCGATAATGTAATATCGCTGGACAGAGCTTTATTGTTCACCTTGCGTGAGGTAGGAACCGCGCCCACATCGGAGGCAGCTGGCATTTGAACTAATTTGCTGTTTCCGTTCAGGGTGGCGACCCCATTGGCACTGCCCTTTTCACTTTTTGGAATTAGCATACTAACATCAGCGGGAGAGCCTGCTTCTCCTTGAGGGCCTTGAGGCCCCTGAGGCCCTACTGGTCCTGTTTCTCCTTGGATTCCTTGCGGCCCTTGCGGCCCAATCTCGCCCTGAAGCCCTTGAGGCCCCTGAGGCCCCATAACATTTCCTAAGTCTAACGTTGCCATATTATCACTCTCCTGTATGATAAATCAAATGTCCGTCTATGATTGATAACGGCGGTGGACTTCCAGCATCGGTGTACTGAGCAATTAAGTGCCCCTCTTCATTTACATATAGTGTATACATACCATCGGTGGATGCCTGAATCCCGCTGTCGCCTCGATCTCCTTTATCTCCCTTGTCTCCCTTGGGGCCTTGGATTCCCTGAGCGCCCCGGGGACCAGGAGCGCCGTTAAAAAATCCGCTGTCCCGCTTTTCAATGAGATCGTTTTTAACGGCAAGTGCCCCACGGGCAGCTTCCTTCGCCTCCTCTATAACTGCCGGCGCGGAGGAGGCTGCCGCCAAGGCTTCTGTCAGTCGGGAAAACTCATCTGTGCTCTCGATGGCATCGTCATAGCTGCTCATGACGATGCGAAGAGGGGGGAGAGTTACTTTCAGGACATGCTTTTCCGCATCGATAATTTGCAGCTCGCAGAGCTTAGTGATGCCAAATGCCGCCATCATCTGTAAAGTGAGAATTACAGTTACCTGATTTCCTGATGCCTCGCAGGAATGGTAGATTATGGTATCGTCCGGCTTCTGTATGTAGATGGATACCGTTTTTCCGGTTAAGTCAAGAGGGGTGCCGTTGTCATAAAGGTGAATAATCAGCTTTCTGCCATCTGCTTCCTCCTGAATCACCCGGATTTCTCCAAGGGGCTGCTGCCATGTGCTGTCAATCTCTATTTCTTTGTAGACCATAGCCTACCTCCCTAAATTGTTTTTTCGTTAATAGCGACGGAATGTCAAAGGCCTGAATAAAAACGCCGGCTTATTTTCAGTGTTGAGGAATAACGCGTCGATTTAAGTGTGCCTTTTGAGCACATTTTACCCCAAATAAAAGTTCTTGTCAAGCACTAAAACAAAAATTCTTGACAGAAATGTGCCTAAAAAGTAACATTAGAGTTATGGGGAGTTGATGCCTAATGAAATTCGATCAAATAAGAAGAGTGAGAAAGGCTGCTCATGTTACACAGGAAGAACTAGCGAAAAGAATCGGTGTAAACCGTGCGCTGATATCCAAATATGAGACAGGAATCATAGAGCCTTCTGTTTCGCAGCTGCAAAAAATTGCTTCAGCTCTTGGTGTGCCAATGATGGAACTGCTGGATTTGGAGGAAGGGGCGGAACGAATCAAACGGGATGAGAATTTAATCCGCAAGCTTTCCTATGAATTTGATATACCGGCAGAAATCATAAGAAGACGGGCGGCAAACAAAAGCAGTCATACAGAGATTGACGCTTTGCGCAAATTAGTAAAAGCTGGCTCCATTCTGGACGAAAGCAAAGTAAGCCTTCAAAACGATGAACCTGTTCAGGGCGTAAAGAAAGCTCAACAAAGCGAAAATGCTTGGGCGCCGGAAAAAGAGGAGTCAAGGCCGCAGCTGCACCGGATCGTGGAGCTGCTTAAAGCCGTGCCGGATGACCAGCTTGAGGCTCTTTATGATATCATTGCGATTGTGCTGAAGGCTTTTGATAAAAATGGATAATTTTATTGAAAAAGAAAAACTGGGATTTTATTAGGGCCTTTTTGCTTATATTTATGTTTTTCGCGTTGCCGGCTTAATTGCGGCGAAAATAAAAAATATTTACATTGATGTGACCTGGCGGTGTTTTCATACGTGTATTATATAGGAGGTAAAAAGATTGCGTCACGGAAAAGCAGTTGACCTAGCATCGCTTTATGAAACATACTCAGATATGCTGTTCCGTACGGCACTGACCTATGTCAGCCATACGGAGGACGCTCAGGATATTGTTCATGATGTGTTTGCTGCTTATTTGGCAAAGCGGCCCTCCTTCCAGGACGGTTCTCATGAACGTGCGTGGATGCTGCGTGTAACCATCAATAAATGCCGAGACCTCCAGCGCCGCAATGCGGTTCGCCGGTATATTCCTTTAGAAGACGCGGAGCATCTCACCGCAGCGGATGATCCGGCGGCCTTTGAACTGCTGGCTGCCATTCGAAAGCTGCCGGATAAGCTGCACGCAGTGATGGTCCTCCATTATTTGGAAGGTTTATCTGTAGAGGAAACGGCAAGCTGCCTGCGCATCTCAATTCCGGCGGCCAAGATGCGTTTGGCACGCGGCAGGCAAAGATTGAAAGAGCTTCTTGGAGCGGAGGGATGAGCATGTTTGATAAACAGTCTATAGAAGCCTATCGAAATATCAAAGCGCCAGAGGAACTCCGGGAAAAGGTAATGCGCTTGAACCCAGAGCTAAGTTCTCCAGGTTCCAATCACAGATCGAAGAATGCTATGCTTCGTCCGATAGCCGCTGTGGCTTGCGCGGCGGTTATCTGCCTAGCGGTTTCATTTTCCTTTTGGAATCAAAAGGATGCTGCGCTTTTGTATCAAGGGGTACCTGTTGAAGGCGAACCAGCTGTGATTGCGGCGGACATGCCGCAGTCTGCGGCGCTGGTCAGAGACAGCGTTCCCAGCGGGATTCCTTTAGAGCTGGAAACGGCGGAAAGGACAAAGGTTTCCGTCTCGGGCGGAGAGCTAAGCGCGTTTGACGCGGAAGGCATGCTGTTAGGATCAGGGAGGGAAGTGGAGCTTTCAGGGAAAGCGGCGCTTTATTGGGATCTTTCCCAGTCGGACAATTCTGATCTTTTATTGGTGCTTGCAACAGAGGCTGAGCGGTTTACTTATACGCTTTCCGTGAGCGGCAGCGGTGGGTACATCCTTCAAAAAAACGGGACACAATAATAATTAAGATGATAGGAGAATGTCGGTATGAAAAAAATGTTTATTTGTCTTGTCGGAATGGTAATGGCAATTTCTTTGGCTGGGTGCGGAGGCCAAAGCGATGCGCAGAACGGCGGCTCAGCTCCTGATTCCAGCTATACCAGCGCGGTTCAAGTCCTGGAAACGGTGATTGATACCTATACGGAGGAGCAGAAATTTCCTATTGGCGGCGGAGACTCTGAAAATTTGACTTCGGAAGTTCCTGGCGCGTTTGATATTTCAAAAACCGAGGAACTGGATATGACCCTTGGACTGCCGGAAAGCGAGGCAGCCAACATAGACGACGCCGCTTCTATGGTTCACATGATGAACGCGAATACTTTTACCGGCGCCGCCTATCGTCTGAAAAGCGGGGTTCAAGTGGAGGAATTCTCCGAGGCGGTAAAGGAGAATGTTTTGGCCAAGCAGTGGATGTGCGGTATGCCGGATACGATGGTGGTAATTGATGTGGACGGCCAGTATGTGCTTACTGCGTATGGAGCAGACGAGCTGATAGAGACCTTTAAAACTAATGCGCTTTCAGCCCTTGACGGCGCAAAGGTGGTTTTGGATGCCCCAGTGGTGGAAAATGGATTCTAAGTATTAGAGAGCGATACGCTGAGACGTGTGTAAAAGTCCCCGGATTAAAAATTGCACGATAAGCCAGTAAAGGAAGTGCCGCGATGCTTTTTTCCAGTATCCCGTTTTTATATTATTTTCTTCCTCTGGTCCTGGCAGCCTATTTTGTCACTCCAGCCCGGTTCCGCAATGGAGTGCTGCTGTTCTCCAGCTTGTTTTTCTATGCCTGGGGAGAGCCGAAGTATGTTTTGCTGATGGCGGTCTCCATTCTGTGCGGTTACGGCTTCGGGCTTTTGCTGGAACGGTATCGGGGTGGGCGGGCCGCGAAATATATCTGCGGAATTTCGGTGGGAATCAGTCTTTGTTTTCTCTTGTATTTTAAGTATGCGGACTTTTTTCTGCAGAACTTCAATGCGGTTGCCGGCGCGGACTTTCCGCTCCTGCATATTGCTCTGCCCATCGGGATCAGCTTCTATACCTTCCAGATCATCAGCTATACTGTGGACGTGTATCGGGGAGAACCCGCGCAAAAAAACCTGGTTCATCTCGCGGCCTATATCGCGATGTTTCCCCAGCTGATCGCCGGGCCGATTGTCCGGTATTCTGATATTGCCGCGCAGCTTGAGGATCGGACCCATTCCACCGCTCTTGCCGCGGAGGGAATCAGGCGGTTTATTATCGGATTGGGAAAAAAGATCCTCTTAGCCAATCAATTGGGAGAGCTGTGCGGCGCGTTTCGGGCTTCGGAGGAAAAGTCCGTTCTCTTTTACTGGCTGTACGCGTTGGCGTTTGCGCTGCATATTTATTTCGACTTTTCAGGATACAGCGATATGGCGATTGGGCTTGGAAAGATTTTTGGATTCCGTTTTTTGGAAAATTTTAATTACCCCTATATTTCCTCCAGCATCACAGAGTTTTGGCGCCGCTGGCATATTTCACTTGGAACGTGGTTCCGAGACTATGTATATATCCCCTTGGGAGGAAATCGTGTTGGAAAATACCGCCATTTGCTGAATATTTTGGCGGTGTGGGTTCTGACGGGCTTCTGGCACGGAGCCGCCTGGAATTTTGCCGTTTGGGGCCTTTTGTTCGCCGTGCTTTTGATGGCGGAAAAAATGTGGCTGTTGAAGCTCCTGCGCAAGCACAAAATGATTGCGCGTATTTACGTGCTGTTTTTTGTGTTGATCAGCTTCGTCCTATTCAACGCGGATAATATGGGGCAGGCTTTTTCCGACCTGGCAGGTTTATTTGGAGCCGGCGGAATTCCTCTGGCGTCGGACGAAGCGCTTTATTATCTCAGCAGCTTTTCTTTGATTCTGCCTATAGCCATAATTGGCGCTACGCCGCTGATCAAAAATGGATTCGAACGTCTTTCAAAAAATTGCGCGGCGGTGCGGATTTTAAATATCGCCGAGCCCATTGCGCTCTTATCGATCCTCCTGGTCATGACCGCCTATCTGGTGGATGGCTCGTTCAATCCTTTCCTGTATTTTCGATTTTGATTGGGGGAAAGCATATGACAACGAAACGGAAAAATTGGATGGTTTGCGTACTGGCTGCCGTGTTTTTGGCAGCTTCCTTTCTGATGTGTGTGTTTCTTCCCAAAGGGGAGTATTCGGATAGCGAGAGACGTAAGCTTGCGGCACCGCCGGAATTATCGGCGGACACCATTTTTAATGGGAGGTTTATGTCGGAATCTGAGACATATGTCCAGGATCATTTCCCTTTTCGGGATCAATTCCGCACGCTGAAGGCCCTGAGCGCAGCCTGTTTGTTTCAACGAAAAGATAATAACGGTATCTATGTGTTTGAAGGCTCAGCAGCGGCGATGGAGTATCCTATGGATGAAGCGTCGTTAAGCCGAGCGGCAAGCCGCTTCAGATATCTCTATCAAAAATATCTGGATGATAGCAATAAGGTGTATTTATCCATTATCCCTGATAAAAATTGCTATTTGGCGGAACAAAGCGGCCACCTTTCGATAGATTACAGCCTTTTGGAAGAACAGCTGCTGCAGCAGACGGGCTTTGCCGATTATATCTCCATTTCAGACCTTTTAGAGAGCGGAGATTATTATAGAACCGACGTCCATTGGCGGCAGGAACAGATCACAGACGTAGCGGAACGTCTGGCTCAGGCGATGGGCGCCACCCTGTCCAAGGATTATAAGGAAAATCTGCTGGAGCGGGATTTTTATGGGGTGTATTGCGGGCAGTCAGCCTTGCCTTTGGCTCCGGATTCTCTTTATTATCTGACAAATGACGCCATTGAGAACTGTACTGTGTACGACTTCCAGAACAATCGGGCGGGCCAGGTATATGATTTTGGGCGTGCTATGGGGAAGGACCCTTACGAGCTGTTTCTTTCCGGACCTTTGTCGCTGCTGACTATGGAGAATCCTCAGGCGCAAGCCGGACGGGAGTTGATTTTGTTTCGAGACTCCTTCGGTTCCAGTATCGCTCCATTGCTGATCAGCGGATATTCTAAGATTACCCTGGTTGACATTCGTTATATCCATCCCGATTACCTTGCCCGGTTTATTGATTTTGAAGGATGCGATGTGTTGTTTCTGTACAGTACTTTGGTATTGAACAACAGTGAAACATTAAAGTAGAACTGAGAAACCGGGTGTTAGAATAGGAGTGACGGCGCATCGGACGGCCAGGCCATAGCGCCGCGTATAAGAAAATGGAATAAGAAGGAGAATAAAAACGCCTGAAATGCCATGATGCGATGAAACGGTTTGAGCCGGAATTTTAGCGGTAAAAGAGCCAGCGGGCTCTTGCGACGTGTTTTAGTTTATGGTAAAAATTACCCTCTATGCGTAAAAACAGCATAGAGGGTAATTTTTTACTGGAAGAATTTTGTGAGGCATAAAATTCTTCTTATAGCTGAAATTTACAGATTGATAAATCTATCAGAAAAATCATTCAATGGATAAAAAAGCAAACGAATTTATTGCTGTGCTTTTAGTGCTTTTCATACTTTGAAAAAACCGTAGTTTTAATTTTTGGGAGAAATCTCCATACCCTTAGAGCGGACGACATCGTCGAATTCGTCCAGCATTTCTCGGCTGGGCGCTTTCGTCAGCAGGCTGACTATGATCATCAGCACCAGATTGATGGCAAAGCCGGGAACCAGGGAATACAGGCCGGTCTGAGCAGCCAGGGTAGCGCCTCCGAACAGAGGAATGTAATCCCAAAGGATTACGGTTAAGCCGCCGGCGATCATACCAAAAGCGGCGCCGGTAACGTTAGAGCGTTTCCAGAACAGGCTCATGAGAACTACGGGACCGAAGGTAGCGCCGAAACCGGCCCAGGCATTGGAAACCAAACCCATAACGCTGCTGTTGGGATCTAAGGCAATCATAAAGGCCACGGCAGAAACCACCAGAACGGTAATCCGGCTGATGAGAAGCATGGACTTATCACTGGCCTTTTTGTTAATAACGCCCTTGTAAACATCTTCCGAGATGGAAGACGCCGTCACCAGAAGCTGAGAATCGGCGGTGGACATAATAGCCGCCAAAATAGCGCAGAGCAATAAGCCGCCGATAAAGGGAATGTGGATGTGGTTATTAAAGATGTCCTGAATCATGTTGATAAACACATTTTCCTGCTGTCCGTTTGCCAATAAGGAATCCTGGAAATAGGAACGTCCGATGATCCCCAGGAAGCAGGCGGCAGATAAAGAGATGACTACCCAGGTAATGGCTACTTTTCTGGATTTCCGCACTTCATTTTCATTTTTAATCGCCATAAAACGGACCAGAATATGGGGCATCCCAAAGTAACCTAATCCCCAGGCCAGCTGGGAAATAATGCTTACAGCGCTCATAGGATTGCCGTTGTCATAAAAAGGATTTAAAAAGTTGGTGCCCAAGCTGTCGAGAACGGCTTTGGTTTCTCCAAAGCCTCCCATGACGGAAACGGCGAAAAACGGAACCACCATCAAAGCAATCAGCATCATAAAGCCTTGGATAAAATCAGTCCAGCATACCGCCAAAAAGCCGCCGAAAAAGGTGTAAATCAAAATAACCGCGGCGCCAATGGCCAAAGCCCATATGTAGTCCAAGCCAAAAACAGAAGAAAATAATTTCGCTCCGGCAGAAAAGGCAGAGGCGGTATAAACCAGGAAGAAAACCATGATAAATAAGGAAGAAGCCACTCTGAGGAGCTTTGACTTGTCATGGAACCGGTTCTCGAAAAATGCCGGCAAGGTGAGAGAATTTCCCGCGCGGATGGTGTATCTGCGCAGCCGTGAGGAGATGAGGGCCCAGTTTAGAATTGTGCCGATACACAAGCCTACCGCAATCCAGATTTGACCGGTGCCTAACGCGTAAATAGCGCCGGGCAGTCCCATCAAAAGCCAGCCGCTCATATCCGAAGCCTGCGCGCTGAGAGCCGCGACCCAGCCGTTTAAGGAACGCCCGCCCAAGAAATAATCTTCAGAGCTTTTGGTCCTTTTCATAGAAAGGAAACCAATCAAAAGCATTACCAAAAGGTAAACGCCGAATGCGATGAATGTCCATAAATAATCCATGTTTTTTCCCCCTCAATTTTAAACCGTTTTAAAGAGCTGATACCAGCTTAGTATAGCATAAGTTTTTTTCAATTACTACCCGCTTTTTGGACAAATGCGTTAGGGGAGTTTCTTCACTTAATACAAAAAACTAAAAAGGCGCAGCCAAAAGCTGCGCCTTTTTAGAAAGGAAGGTTATGAAAAAAGTATGTCAAGCCTAAAAGGCAAAGGAGAAATCAATGATCATCCTTCTCAATTTCAATGGGGACTGGCTCCATCATGGAGCTTTGAGTGAGCTCTCCCATTTTGGCAAAGCATTTTATCGAGAAATAGAATCCGGCAATCACTACAACGCTGGTCAGAAGCAAATTAAAAATCATGATGGCACCTCGTTTCTTTTGATTTGTATTTATCTTATCAGAAAATTATGGACACGTTTTGGCTCAAAAAAGAAGAATTTAAGAAGATTTCATGAAAAAATTAATAACAGATGAATATTAGCTTGAGAGAAATCCTCATGGAACAAACAGCTCATAAGCCGGTAAATTCATCATAATTCAAACACTAAGAAATAAAAAAGCGCGGTAGAACCGCGCCCTTTTAAAAAGGAGAGGAAAATTATGAAAAAAGTTCTTGTAAGCAATTTAATGTTTTAGGATATCTATAGTGTAACCAGGAAATGTGTTGGCTGTGTGAAAGCTATATGAATATTTTATAAAAACTATTTTGGACAACCAGCTTGGTTATTTTTGACTTTGCGGCGGATTTGTTTTCCGGGATAACACAAGCGAGAAGAAATATTTTAAATCTTTCGGGATTTTCGAAGCTTTAGGCCTCAACAGGGAAAACATCATTACTCCGTATCAGACAAGGAGATCACCGAGGTCGGGCAGCCTTGCTCCGCAGTGCGGGCGCTTTCCTCCTGGTCTTTGGGAACCTGCTCCTGTGCCACAAAAGCGATGCCGTTGTCGCCGGCGGAAAATACCTCAGGACAAACATCATAGCATTGTCCGCAGGCAATGCAGCCATCCTGATCGATAAATGCGTTCATAAAATCACCTCACGGTTATTATACGCGCTGAATGGCAATTTTAAACACTCAGGATGATAAATCCTGTAAAAATTTATTCAGCACCGCTTTATGAAGCTTTTCATCCTGGGCGATGCGGGCCAAATTAGCGGCCACCTTCGCATCCTTAACACACTGAGACTGACGGGTATACGTGATATAGGCAGCTTCCTCGGCTGCGATATCTATTTTTAATAGCTTGTGGATATCGGCAGTATAGTCAACCATTTTTCCATTCCATGGCAGTGTGATTCCACGCTGATAAGAGAAAAATTTCGGAGTTCCCCCCAACAGGCTGATCAGTTGTCCCAGACGGTGAAAGTGGCGCATTTCTACCATGGCGATTTCCGACAGGGTTTTCGAAATCTCAGGATAATCCTTTTCCAGCCTCCAGGCTTGATAGGTGTATTGGTGGATCGCCGTCATCTCGCTTTTTGCGGCGGATAGGTCGTTGTTCAGCAAGCGCGCCAGACTGGGATTGGGACCACATACCTCCACTGCGGGATAATCGGCCGGATATGTAACGTTGATGCTCATAGAAAGGAACCTCCCGGTAAAATTAGAAATACTAATCTATATGCGCGCGGAAGGTTAAAAAGAAGAACCGTGGGAAAACCATTGGTTCTCCCACGGCAGAAAGCGATGCTTTAATTTGCAAGGGTATGCTTGACCCGGTCCCTTTCCTCGGCGCTCTTCGCATTATTCCAGTGACTCATATCGCCAACCAAATAGCCGGTGATTCTGCGGATATGCTCAAATGGCACCTCCTCAAAGGTGTAATTCAAATTGACAAATTCGCCGTCCATTTCAATATTCAGGGCCTTTAGCTTTCTTTGGGGATTTTTTTCCTGGACATGATCCACATACGCTTGTATTTCCTCGTCGGTCATCACGCCGCCGGTAACGGTTACATAATCTAACATATGAAGCGCTCCTTTTAGTTATTTGATAGTATTACGATACCATATCTTGTGTTATAAGTCAATAATAATTCTTAATATTATTTCATAGGGGCTAAAGCGGAAAGGCTTCTGCATAATATGCCCAGCGCGGCCGGAAAATCCTCTGAAAGCCTTTTCCCATTCCCGCATAAAATGGAAGGATAGAAAGGAGAGAAGGAGCTTTGGTTACCATTAGCTTGTGTATGATCGTAAAAGATGAAGAAGCGGTGCTCAAACGCTGTTTAGAAAGCGCAAAGGAAATTGCCGATGAGATGATAGTGGTAGATACCGGTTCCCGGGATCAGACCAGAGAAATCGCGGAAAAGGAGGGAGCACGGGTATATCAATTCCCATGGATTGATGATTTTGCGGCGGCAAGGAATTTTTCCTTTTCCCAAGCGGTCATGGATTACTGCTTGTGGCTGGATGCCGATGACGTTCTGCTGCCGGAGGATCGGCGCCGGCTGCAAAAGCTCAAGGAGTCCCTGGAGCCTGGCGTTGACATGGTGATGATGAAATACAATACCGCGTTTGATTCCCAAGGAAAGCCGATATTTTCCTATTACCGGGAGAGGCTGATCCGTAATTTTCGGGGATATCGGTGGATGGGAGCAGTCCATGAGGTGATCCCGCCCCAGGGAAAGGTAATTCATTCCACGATCGCGGTGACCCATCAAAAGATGGGAAAAGGGGATCCCGACCGGAATCTTCGGATTTTTGAAAAGCTTCTGCGGGAAGGGAAAACCCTGGACCCGAGGCAGCGGTTTTATTACGCTCGGGAACTTTTTTACCATGAACGATATGAAGGGGCCGCCGAGGAGCTGCTGAATTTTCTTCAAAGCGGTCAGGGATGGGTGGAAAACGAAATTGAAGCCTGCCGCCAGCTTTCCCAATGTTACCGAAAGCTGGGGAGGGAGCGGGAGGTCTTGCCGGCGCTTTTGAAAAGTCTGGAATATGATATCCCAAGGGCGGAGGTTTGCTGTGACATTGGGGCTTATTTTATGGAACGGGAGCGATACCGGCAGGCAGCTTATTGGTATCAGACGGCGGCGTCCTGCGAAAGGGAGGATCAGTCGGGTGGTTTCGTGCTGCCGGACTGCTACGATTACATCCCGTATTTACAGCTGTGCGTCTGCTATGACCGTATGGGAGACTATATAACGGCGAGCATGTATAACGAGAAAGCGGGAAAGTGCAAGCCGGATTCGGAGGCGTACTTGGCAAATAAAACCTACTTTGAGAGAAGGCTTGAGCTTTAGAGGGCTTAGGCCATTCGTTGAACAGGAGTGATTAGAAGCGCCTAAAGTAAGGGGAACGGCCTGCGGGCGGCCGTCAAAGGCGGGAATTACTTCAAGCATGCGCTGGGAACGGGAAAGGAAAATGAAGATAAAAAGCTGATTGACTTTACTCCATAAAATTGATAAAATATATGAACAAATTGTAAAAGCAGGAGGAACCGGCAAAATGCAGAGAGAAAAATTTTCTTCCCGGTTAGGTTTTTTGCTGATCTCGGCGGGATGCGCCATCGGTCTTGGAAATGTCTGGAGGTTTCCTTATGTGACAGGAGAATACGGCGGCGCTGCTTTTGTGCTGCTTTATTTGTTTTTCCTGCTGGCGCTGGGCCTGCCTGTTATGGTGATGGAATTTTCCGTGGGCCGCGCCAGTCAAAAAAGTATCGCCAAATCCTTTGATGTTTTAGAGCCGAAAGGAAGTAAATGGCATTTTTATAAAGTAGTGGGAATCATAGGCAATTACCTGCTTATGATGTTTTATACCACGATTGGCGGATGGATGCTGATCTATTTCATCAAAACCCTGAAAGGAGACTTTGAGGGCCAGTCTGTGGAGCAGGTAGGCGTAATTTTTGAGGGGATCACCGCGAATCCTTGGCTGATGATCGGTGCGATGGTTCTGGTAGTGGCGCTTTGTCTTGGAGTGTGCTCCTTCGGCCTGCAAAACGGGGTGGAAAAGGTTACCAAAGTGATGATGGTTTCCTTGTTCGCCATTATGGTGGTGCTGGCGGTTCATTCGGTCACTATGGAAAACGCGGGAACAGGCCTTGAATTTTATCTTTATCCTCGGTTTGACAAGCTATGGGAAAATGGTTTGGCCGACGCGGTTTTTGCCGCAATGGGCCAAGCGTTTTTTACCTTGAGCATCGGTATGGGCTCGCTTGCGATTTTTGGCAGCTATATCGGCAAAGAACGTTCCTTGACCGGAGAGGCCGTCAGCGTAACGGTGCTGGATACCAGTGTGGCCCTGATTGCCGGCCTGATTATTTTTCCCGCCTGTTCCGCTTTTCATATCAATCCGGACAGCGGCCCGAATCTGATTTTTGTCACACTGCCGAATGTGTTTAATTCCATGCAGGGCGGCCGTGTCTGGGGCGCGTTCTTTTTCGTATTTATGAGCTTCGCCGCTTTTTCCACGATTATCGCGGTGTTTGAGAACATTATCTCCTGCTTGATGGATCTCTTGGGCTGGTCCAGGAAAAAAGCTGTGGCTTTCAACCTTCTCGCTATTATCCTCCTGTCTCTGCCTTGCATTTTCGGCTTTAATCTGTGGAGCTCCTTCCAGCCTCTGGGGGCTGGTTCCAATATTCTGGACTTGGAGGATTTTATTGTCAGCAATAATATTCTGCCCTTGGGCTCGCTGGTCTACGTGCTGTTCTGCACAACCCGCTATGGCTGGGGCTGGGATAACTTTATCGAAGAAGCCAATATGGGAAAAGGCATGAAATTCCCCAAATGGGCGAGAGGCTATATGATGGTAGTGGTTCCGGTGATCATTTTGGCTATCTTTATTCAGGGTTACTTTGTAAAATTTGGATGAGAAAAAGCCCCGAATTTTCGGGGCTTTTTCTTGACGGAAAGGAAGCGGGTGACAGATTTTAAAGGAAAGCTGGCACGGAAGGAAGATTATCGTTGAAGAATAAAGGATGCTTATTATGGAATTATGGGATGTCTATGATAAAAAAGGAAGAAAAACCGGAGCGCTGAAGGAGAAGGAGGCCGACTATCTGCCTGGGGAATACCACCTGGCTGTGGAGGCTTGGGTATTTAACCGCCGCCGGGAAATTTTAATACAGCAGAGGTCGTGGCACCGGGAAATCCTGCCGGGAAAGTGGAGCCTGACCACTGGAAGAATAATCGCCGGGGAGGATTCCGAACAGGGATGCGTCCGGGAGCTGAAAGAAGAACTGGGAATACAGGTAAAACAGAAAGAGCTCTCCTTTCTGCGCCGGATCGTCCGGGAGGACCCGCTGATTTGGGATATTTACTTTACCTTGCAGGATGTACCTGTAGAGGAGCTTAGGCTGCAAAAGGAGGAGGTAATCCAGGCACGGTGGGTAAGCTTCGATCAGTTCCGCGCCTATCTAAAAAGAGGGTCGGTTTTCCGCTATCCTGAGATTGATGAGGTATTGGACGCCGCGGATGGATGGCTGGATGATATCCTGGGAAAAGAAACGGAAACGTCGTGATCGGAAATGCCCGGCGGCAAAGATTATGCCCGGGGGCACGAAATACAATTGAAAATTTTTCAAAAGCCTTAGAAACACCGCCCTGAGGATCCTTTTTCGGCTGGTGGTTCCTAACAAAATTAAAAACACCGCCGGAGCGCTGAATTTGAAACAGCGCCTCGGCGGTATTAAGACAATGCTATTTTCTGATTGCAAGCCTTCTTTTTGAAATCAATCTAAGATCACCAAAGCCATCAGTACCAGGTTTTCGGTTCCGGTGTTGTCCAGACCGTGACCGAAGCCGTCGGGAGTAAAGGTGATATCTCCGGCACTGACAGGGCGGTTAGTCCCATTGTCGTTATACACGCCCTGACCGGAAATAATATAATAGGTTTCGCTTTCGTTGTGATGCTCGTGGTAGCCGATCTCACAGCCCGGCTCCAAAGTGATTTCCGCATAAATACGGCACTTCCCATTTAATTCTTTTTCGCCCAAAAGATGCTTCATGATGACGTGACCCTTGCCGCCCCTCATATGCTCCTTGATCTCAACTCTAGGTTCCATTTTGTACGCTCCTTTACTTCGTTGTTTTCTTATCAAATTTGTGCCACCGTCTTTGTTTTATTGTACGACCCGAAAACCGGGAAGTCAAGAGATTGTAAAAGGTTTAAGATTATTGCGGCGGCTTTAGCTGGCCGGACTTGAACCGCTCGAAGCTTTCGCTGCTGACCACTAAAATATCTCCCACCTTGATCTTGGTAGAGCCTCTGGGAATAATGGTTTCCCCGTGCCGTTTGATCATGACGATCAGCACTTCCTCCGGGATATTGGCTTCACGAAGCAGCCTGCCAGCGTAGAAATCGTCCTCTGTCACCGGTACCTCCAGCAGCTTGGTATCCACGTCGTCCTGATAATCCGTAAAGGTTTTCAGCACTAGACTGTCATCCTCCTTGTCTACCAAGCCCAGCTTATCCGCGATTTTTGGCAGCAAGGTGCCCTGTACCGCCACAGAAAACAACGCGACAAAAAATACAATATGAAAAATATCATGTTCAATCACTACGCCGCTGCTCATGACAAAAATAGCGAACACAATAGAAGCGGCGCCCCTCAGGCCGGACCAGGAAACCAGAAGCTGCTGGCGGACGGGAGTCTTAAACCAGGAAAGGATCAGGAAGGTGGCCACAGGTCTTGCCACGATGATCATGAATACGGAAATTAAAATGGCTGGCAAGGCCACAGAGGGAATTTTGGAGGGAAATGCCAGCAAGCCTAAAACAAAGAAGATGGCGATCTGCATCAGCCAGGTGATGCCGTCAAAAAAGTGAACCAATGAGGTTTTATGTAATATCTTGCTGTTGCCGAGGACAATTCCTACAATATATACGCTGAGATAACCGTTGCCGCCCAGCCAGGAAGAAAAACCATAAGTGAACAAAGCGGTGCCGATCACCAAAATTGCGTCCATACCATTGATCTCAAAGTTGATTCGGGAGAGGAGCTTCGAGGACAAAAAGGCCACGCCGAAGCCGATGCCAAACCCAAATAAAAGCTGTTTTGCAATCATCCAGGGCAGAGAAATATCGGAAGAGACTGACATGATCGTTAAAATGATAATGGTCATCATATAAGAAACAGGATCATTGCTGCCGCTTTCAATTTCCAGCAAGGAAGCCAAGCCGCCCTTTAAGTTCAGCTTTTTTGAACGCAGGATGGAAAATACGGAGGCGGCGTCAGTAGAACCAACCACCGAACCGGTCAGCAGCCCTTCCAGCCAGCTCATGCCTAAGGCGTAATGGCAGAAAAGGCCAGTTAAAAGGGCTGTAAAGATTACTCCCAGGGTCGACATACAGATAGACTGTTTCAGCACCGGCCTGGCGGTGTTCCAGTTGGTGCCAAAGCCGCCATAAAACATGATGAAAATCAGAGCGACAGAGCAGATGGTTTCCGCTAAGCCATAATTGTCAAAGTAGATACCCACAATACCGTCCGAGCCAAAAACCATGCCCAATAAAATGAAGATGAGCAAAGTAGGCACGCCGAAACGATGCAGGAATTTGCTGGAAAACACGCAGAGAATTAAAATAATAGCAGTAATGATAATAGCTACTGTCAAAACAGGCCCTCCCTTATGTGAAAATAAAAAACGCAAATCAATCAGAAGTGCTGGCGGCGCTTCTGATAAAATAGTCTTATAATTATGTTAACAATTTTATTTTAACACATTATTTTGCATAATAAAAGAAAAAGTTGAAAGGTTTTGAGTTTAAATGGAAATTGAACGGAAATTTTTGCTGTCAGGATTCCCGGATTTGCCGGAACTCGAGAGGGCCGAAGTTTTCCAGGGCTATCTGGGGATTTCTCCGGAAGTGAGAATCCGGAGCAAGCGGGTAGGAGAGGCAGAAACTTACCGTTTGTGCTTCAAAGGCGAGGGCAGCCTGGTTCGGGAGGAAATCGAGCTGGACCTGGATAAAGCAACCTTTGAAAGCTTGAAAAAGCTGCTGCCGAAGCCGATGATCCGCAAGGAGTACCGGATTTACCGGCTGGAAAACGGACTCAGGCTGGAATGCAGCCGGGTGGACCCGGGCACAGATACGGAATTTTATTACGCTGAGGTGGAATTTCAGGATCAGCAGCAGGCAGAGATTTTTTCCCCTCCTGATTTTTTGGGCAAAGAGGTCACCTATGACGGCAGCTATCGCATGAAAGCGTACTATCAGCGAAAAAAATAGGAGGGAGCGCAATGCGGTGTTTGGTAATTTACAATCCAGCGGCGGGAAAAAAGGGAGCGTACCGCGGAGTGCGGGAGCAGATACGGTGCTACTGCCAAAAAGAAGGAATCGACCTGGAAGAAGCGGTGACGCAATTTCCAGGCCACGCTGAGAAAATTGCGGAAGCAGCGGCTCGGACGGGGGAACCGGTCAAAATCTATGGCGTAGGCGGCGACGGGACCCTGTGTGAGATCGCGGGCGCGGCGGCAGGCCGGAATCACGTCCAAGTAGGAATTTTCCCGGTGGGATCCGGTAATGATTATATCAGAACCTTTGGCTCTCAAGAGCGCTTTTTGCAGGTGGAGGCGCAGATGAAAGCCCAGCCTGTCAAGGTGGACATGATACAAACAGAGAAAATGCTGTCTCTGAACCTTTGCTCCGCCGGGCTGGATGCCGCGGTGGCCCTACATATGGCCAAATTTAAAAAGCTGCCCTTGGTTTCCGGGCCTATGGCCTATAACCTGGCCCTGGTAAAATGCGTGCTCGGCAAAATGGGAAACGATCTGAAGGTAACCATCGACGGCCATCCGCCCATTCAGGACCGGTTTTTATTCGCCCTGGCGGGAAGCGGGCGGTATTACGGCGGCGGCTACTGCGGCGCTCCGGAGGCGGATCCCTCCGACGGCCTGCTGGACTTTGTCTTGATCCGCAGGGTAGGGAGGCTCCGTCTGGCAAAGCTACTGTCCGAGTATAAGAAAGGAAAGCATTTGCGGTCCGGTGCCTTTCAGGATATTTTAATTTTTATGCGGGGAAAACGGATGGAAATTACCTGCGAACAGTCTGTTGTGGTAAATTTCGACGGAGAGTGCCAGCCGCTTTCCCAGATTTCCTTTCGGGTGCTTCCCCAGGCGCTGAATTTTTTGGTTCCCGGAGGAAAACAGGCGTGAAACAGATGAAATTTTTGCGGGTTCAGGTGAAAATCGGATTTCGCAGGGGATTTTCGGCAGGAAATTGTAAATAAATTATGAAAACGTAAAATACCTCTTGATTTTTAAAGCAAACCACTATAAAATAGTGTTAGCACTCAGAGGTAATGAGTGCTAAAAATAAGAAATCAAATATTTTATATTCTAAACAAGGAGGAATTTGATTATGACGATCAAACCATTGGCTGACAGAGTGGTCATTAAAATGGAAGAAGCGGAGGAAACCACAAAGAGCGGCATTGTTCTGGCTGGTTCCGCAAAGGAGAAACCCCAGGTAGCTTCCATCGTGGCGGTAGGCCCCGGCGGAATGGTGGACGGCAACCAGATCGACATGTACGTTAAGGTAGGCGATAAGGTTATCACCAGCAAATATTCCGGCACGGAAGTCAAGATCGATGGGGAAGAATACACCATTGTCCGTCAGTCCGATATTCTTGCTGTAGTAGAATAATAAAATTTAGAATGGTTCATTTTACAAATATGGAGGTTGATTGATTATGGCAAAACAAATTGCTTATGGCGAGGATGCAAGAAAAGCTCTTTTAAACGGTATCAACCAGCTGGCTGATACCGTGAAGATTACCTTAGGACCCAAGGGAAGAAACGTGGTGCTGGACAAAAAGTTCGGCGCTCCCCTTATCACCAACGACGGCGTAACCATCGCCAAGGAAATTGAACTGGATGACGCTTTTGAGAACATGGGCGCTCAGCTGGTCAAGGAGGTCGCTACCAAGACCAACGACGTGGCCGGCGACGGTACCACTACCGCTACTTTGCTTGCCCAGGCCCTGATCCGGGAAGGCATGAAGAACGTAACCGCCGGAGCGAATCCGATGGTTTTGAAAAATGGCATCCAGAAGGCTGTCGATACTGCTGTAGAGGCGATCGGCAAGAATTCCAAGAAGGTTGACGGCACTCATGATATCGCCAGAGTTGCCTCCGTGTCCGCCGGCAACGAGTTCATCGGCAATCTGATTGCCGAGGCGATGGAAAAGGTCGGCTCTGACGGCGTGATCACCGTGGAAGAGTCTAAGACCGCCGAAACCTATTCCGAGGTCGTGGAAGGCATGATGTTCGACCGCGGCTACATCACTCCCTATATGTGCACCGATACCGACAAGATGGAGGCTGTTTTGGATGACGCCTACATTTTGATCACGGATAAAAAGATTTCCAATATTCAGGAAATCCTGCCCTTGCTGGAGCAGATTGTGCAGTCCGGCAAGAAGCTTCTGATTGTTGCCGAGGACGTAGAGGGCGAGGCCTTGTCTACCCTGATCGTCAATAAGCTCCGCGGCACCTTCACGGTAGTAGCCGTCAAGGCTCCTGGCTTCGGCGACAGAAGAAAGGAAATGCTCCAGGATATCGCTATTCTCACCGGCGGCCAGGTAATCTCTGAAGAGGTCGGCCTGGAGCTGAAGGAAGCCACTATGGCTCAGCTGGGCCACGCCCGTCAGGTTAAGGTCGACAAGGAGAACACCATTATTGTCGGCGGTGACGGAGACAGCGACGCGATTAAGGGCAGAGTTGGACAAATCCGTTCTCAGATTGAGAACACCACCTCTGATTTTGACCGTGAGAAGCTTCAGGAAAGACTGGCTAAGCTGGCCGGCGGCGTAGCCGTCATCAAGGTCGGCGCCGCTACTGAAGTGGAAATGAAGGAAAAGAAGCTGAGAATTGAAGACGCTCTGGCCGCTACTAAGGCCGCTGTGGAAGAGGGCATCGTAGCCGGCGGCGGAACTGCTCTGCTGAACGCCATTCCCGCAGTCGAGAAGCTGGTCGAGGAGTCTCAGGGCGATGAGAAGACAGGCGCCGCTATCGTGCTGAAGTCTCTGGAAGAGCCGGTTCGCCAGATCGCCGCAAACGCCGGCGTGGAAGGCTCTGTTATCGTTGCCAATATTATGAACGCCAATAAGGTAGGCTATGGCTATAACGCCTTGACCGAGTCCTATGGCGACATGATCGAGCAAGGCATCGTAGACCCCACTAAGGTGACCCGTTCCGCTTTGCAGAACGCCGCTTCTGTGGCCGCGATGGTTCTGACCACTGAATCTCTGGTGGCCGACAAGAAAGAACCCGCTGCTCCCGCTATGCCTGCTGACCCAGGTATGGGCGGCATGTATTAATCTGATTTTTCCAGGAACCCGGAACAGAAATTTCTGTTCCGGGTTCTTTTTTTGGTTATTCTAAGAATATAAGCGCATACAGTTAATATGGGCGGAATCAGGGAATGTACCCTGGCCGATGAAAAACCGCGCCTGCGTCCGCTGGGATTCGCCTGGGTTTGCCTGGGATAGCCCTGGGGAGTAGCTTTGAAAATTCGTTAAAAATTGAACAAAATCCTGCTTTTTGAGGATTTGTAATTTAAATTTAATTCTGGTATGATAAGATCAATGCAAAGCTTAGCAGAAACAAACATTGGGAAAGGAGGATTTTCATGGATGTGATGCAGTATATCTGGATTGCCGCCATCGTGCTGCTGGCAATTTTGGAAGGAGCGACGGCCCAGTTGGTGTGTATATGGTTCGTGATCGGCGGCATCGCGGCGTTGGTCACCAGTATTTTTACCGATGTGATTTGGATTCAGCTGACCGTGTTTGTGGCGGTTTCTATCTTGTCCCTTCTGATCACCAGGCCGCTGGTAAAAAAAGCGATGTCCTTTCAAAAGGAGGATACCAACGCGGGCAGAATCGTCGGACAAAAGGGCATTGTAACAGAGGCCGTTGAAAATGATCAGGGGAAAGGCCAGGTCAATGTCTCCGGCAGCATCTGGACTGCCCGTTCCATGGACCAGACTGTGATTCCCAAGGGTGCTTCAGTGCTGGTGGATGCGATTGAGGGCGTAAAATTGATTGTTCATCCCATTGAAGAGAAAGAATAACGGAGCAACAAAGGAGGAAAAATTATGCCAATTGAGATTATTGTAATACTGGTTCTTTTAATTATCCTGCTGCTGATTATTATCTGCAATATCAAAATCGTGCCCCAAGCTCAGGCTTATGTTATGGAGCGCTTAGGCGCTTACCACTCCACCTGGGGAACCGGACTCCACGTAAAGATTCCTTTCGTGGACCGGATCAGCCGTAAGGTATCCCTGAAGGAGCAGGTAGTGGATTTTCCGCCCCAGCCGGTAATCACCAAGGATAACGTAACGATGCAGATCGACACTGTAGTGTATTTCCAGATTACAGACCCGAAAATGTATACCTACGGCGTGGAACGCCCGATCTCCGCGATTGAAAATCTGACCGCTACCACTTTGAGAAATATCATCGGCGATCTGGAGCTGGACCATACCCTGACTTCCCGCGATGTGATTAATACCAAAATTCGTGTGATTTTGGACGAAGCAACCGACGCCTGGGGGATCAAGGTTAACCGTGTGGAACTGAAAAATATCCTGCCGCCTCCAGAGATTCAGGATGCCATGGAAAAGCAAATGAAAGCGGAGCGTGAGCGCCGCGCCAAGATTCTGGATGCCGAGGGCGCCAAGAGAAGCGAGATTCTGGTGGCCGAGGGCCATAAGGAAGCGGCGATTCTGCGCGCCGACGCTATGAAGGAAACCAAAATCCGAGAGGCCCAGGGTGAGGCGGAGGCGATCCGCTCCGTACAGCAGGCCTATGCTGACAGCTTGAAGCTTCTGAATGAAGCTAAGCCTACCGACCGGGTAATCGCCCTGAAGAGCCTGGAGGCTTTCCAAAAGGCTGCCGACGGCAAGGCAACCAAGATCATTATTCCCTCCGAGATTCAATCTATGGCGGGCTTAGCCGCCTCAGTGAAAGAGCTTTTCGTGGACGGAAATATTTCAGACCAGCAGTAGCACTATGATTTGGGAATAGAATCCAGAGGCTGTCAGAAATCATGAGCGTAAGTTACAAGCTCGAATTTGATAGCGCCGCCGGAGCCTGTTGAATACAGGCTCCGGCTTTCTTTTTATCATTCATCTGTTTTCCTTGAAAGAAAAAAGGAAAACTCGGCAAAATCTCCAGAAACCCAATAAAAATGCGGCAAAAATATTACTTGAAAAATTTCAGGAATTGCAATAGAATAAAATGTATAGAGTAGAATTTGGGGAGGACTGTGCGATGGGGTTCATGATGATGTTTTTGGTTGAGATTCATGGCGAAATCGCGAGAAGACCCGGATTAGAAGGCTAATGGGCAGGCTGCGGCTTTTTTGTGCTGCAGCCTGTATTTTTGTGAATGAAGCAAAGGAGAGAAAGAAAATGGCGGATTGTAAAAAAGTAGCGGTTATCATGGGGAGCGACAGCGATTTTCCCACTGTGTCCGGCGCGGTAAAGACCTTGAAGTCTTATGGAGTACCGGTGGAAGTGCATGTCATGTCTGCCCATAGAACGCCGGAGGAGGCCGCCCGGTTTTCCTCTCAGGCCAAAGCGGAAGGCTTTGGGGTTATTATTGCGGCGGCGGGGAAAGCGGCCCATCTTGCCGGAGTGCTGGCGGCCCATACTACTTTGCCTGTGATTGGAATTCCGATCAAATCTTCTACCTTAGATGGATTGGACGCCTTGCTGGCCACAGTTCAAATGCCGAAGGGCATCCCGGTGGCTACAGTGGCCATCGACGGCGCGGACAATGCGGCGCTGCTGGCGGTTCAAATTTTAGCCCTATCCTGCGAGGAGCTTTCTGAAAAGCTGGAAACGATGAAGGAACAGATGGCCCAGGGTGTGGCCGCGAAGGATCAGGCTATTCAGGAGAAGGTCAAAGAGCTGTAATTTTCAGGAGGGAAAGCTATGTTGGGAAAGCCTCATGAAGAATGCGGGCTGTTTGGTATTTACAATCAGGATGACCTGGATGTGGCGGAAAAGACCTATTTGGCCCTTTACGCCCTTCAGCATAGAGGGCAGGCAAGCGCCGGAATCGCTGTGAATCAGAATGGAAAGATCAGCTTTCACAAGGATGTCGGCATGGTTCCGGAGGTATTTCATGAAAGCGATCTGGAGGAGCTGGGCCAGGGACAAATGGCGGTAGGCCATGTCAGAGACGCCTCCAATGATAAGAGGGATCGGGTCAGTGCCCAGCCTCTGTCTATGCGGTATGTGAAAGGCCCGCTGGTGATTGCCCACAACGGCGCTCTCAGTAATTTTTCCAAGGTTCGTGAGGAGCTGGAGGAAGGCGGCGCGATTTTTCAGACGACTACCGACGCGGAAATGATCGCCTATACCATTGCCCGTCAGCGCTTGAATACCGGTACCATCGAACAGGCTGTGGAGCTTGCTATGGACAAGCTGGAGGGCGCCTATTCCTTGATTATAATGACCCCCGGAAAGCTGGTGGGAGCCAGAGATCCCCAGGGCTTTCGGCCCTTGGCGCTGGGAAAGTGCGGCAACAGCTATATGCTGGCCTCGGAAAGCTGCGCCTTTGACAGCATCGGCGGGGAATTTATCCGGGATGTAGAGCCCGGAGAGATTATCGTCATCAATAAAGAAGGGCTAAAAAGCGTTAAGGCGAAATGCGGGAGGAAAAGCTCTCTCTGCATATTTGAATATGTTTATTTTTCCCGTCCCGATTCCATTGTGGAGGGAGTCAGCGTGAATATCGCCCGCCAGGAAGCGGGAAAAATTCTGGCCAGAGAGCATCCGGTGGAAGCGGATATGGTCTGCGGCGTGCCGGATTCCGGCTTGGATGCCGCCTTGGGCTTCTCCCAGGTTTCCGGGATCCCCTTTGGTTACGGCCTGCTAAAGAATAAATATACGGGCCGGGCCTTTGTCTACGGAAAAAGGGAGCTGGTGGAAAATTCCGTCCGGGTGAAAATGACCGCGCTGAAGGAATCAGTGCGGGGCAAAAGGCTGGTTCTCATCGACGATTCCATCGTCAGCGGCGGCACCAGCGCCTATATCGTCAAGATCCTGCGGGAAGCCGGAGCCAGGGAAGTGCATATGCGGGTCTCTTCTCCGCCTTTCCTATATCCTTGCTATTTCGGTACGGATATCAGTTCCAAGAATAACTTGATTGCCCGGGAAATGGATTTGGAGCAGATCCGCCGCCATTTAGATGTGGATTCCTTAGGCTATCTCAGCATCGAGGGCGTGCGCTCTATCGCCGGAAACAGCCGCTTGGGAATTTGCGACGCCTGCTTCAGCGGTAACTATCCGATTCCGGTTTCCGAGGAGCACAGAGAAGATAAATTCAGCAAAAAGCTGGAAAAATAATATGACAGAATAACGGAGGGACTCTCATATGAAGAGCTTCAGCGACAGCTATAAGGCCGCGGGTGTAGACGTAACCGCGGGTTATCGAGCGGTGGATTTAATGAAAAAACATGTGGCCAGAACGAAAACTGACGGTGCGATTTCCAGTATCGGCGGCTTCGGCGGCCTGTTCCAGCCTAATCTTACCGGCATGGAGCAGCCTATTTTGGTTTCCGGCACCGACGGCGTGGGGACAAAGCTGAAAATTGCCTTTTTGCTGGATAAGCATGATACCATCGGTATCGACTGCGTGGCCATGTGCGTCAACGACGTAATCTGCGTCGGGGCTAAGCCGCTGTTTTTCCTGGACTATATCGCCGTGGGAAAAAACTATCCGGAAAAAGTAGCCGAGATCGTCTCCGGCATTGCGGAGGGCTGCGTCCAGTCCGGATGCGCCCTGATCGGCGGGGAGACTGCGGAAATGCCCGGCTTTTATCCGGTGGATGAATACGATGTGGCCGGCTTTAGCGTTGGAATTGTGGACCGGAAGAAAATGATCGACGGCACCCAAATGAAGGCGGGAGACGCGATTGTGGGGATTCGCAGCTCCGGCGTTCACTCCAACGGCTTTTCCCTGGTCCGCAAAATTTTTAATATTGACGAAAGCTCCGCCAGGCGGTATGTGCCGGAATTTGGGAAGACCTTAGGCGAGGAGCTTTTAACCCCCACTAAGATCTATGTAAAGGCTGTAGAAAGCCTGCTTTCCGCCTGCCCGGTTAAGGCGATTTCCCATATTACCGGCGGCGGCTTTTATGAGAATATTCCCCGCATGATGACCGACGGGCTGACCGCGAAAATTGAAAAAGCGGCGGTGCCGGTGCTGCCGGTGTTTGAGGTCATGGCTAAAACCGGAAATATTCCGGAGCGGGACATGTTCAATACCTTTAATATGGGTGTTGGCATGTGCGTGGCTGTGGATAAAAATGACGTTCACAAGGCAGTGGCGGCGATCGAGGCCGCCGGAGAGAAAGCCGTGGTATTGGGCGAGATCGTTTCCGGAGATGAGGGTGTGATCCTATGCTGAATATCGCTGTTTTGGTCAGCGGCGGAGGCACGAACCTGCAGGCTATGCTGGATGCCAAGGCCAGGGGGGAAATCCCTAACGGCCGCTTTGCCTGCGTGGTCGCCAGCAATCCAAAGGCCTACGCCTTGGAGCGGGCAAAAAATGCCGGGGTGGAGACGGAGGTGCTGGTGCGGAAGGAGTTTTCCACCCAGGACGCTTATGACGACGCCTTGCTGGGTCTGCTGGAGAGGCACAATATAGATCTGGTGGTGCTGGCCGGCTTTATGACCATCTTAAGCGAACGGGTGGCCAAGGCCTACGCTTACCGGATGATCAACGTCCATCCGGCATTAATCCCTTCCTTCTGCGGACAAGGCTATTATGGCCTGCGGGTCCATGAAGCGGCGCTGGAATACGGCGTTAAGGTTACTGGGGCAACGGTTCATTTCGTCAACGAGGTGGCCGACGGAGGTGCGATCATTTTGCAGAAAGCCGTGGAGGTGCAAAACGGCGACACGCCTGAGATCCTGCAAAAGCGGGTGATGGAGCAGGCGGAATGGGAAATCCTGCCCAAGGCGGTGTCTTTGTTCTGCGATGGAAAAATTAAAATTCAGGCTGGTAAGGCCGTTGTCATAGAGTAGGTTCTGCGAAAAAACGCGGCAAGGGCCGTTTAGAATATTACAAGACGAATCGGCAAATCAAAGCAAATTGCCCCTTCATCCGTTTGATTTAGCGTTATCTGCTCCTATGAATTTTTATCAGCAGGCTTGCGGCACGAATCCTGGAAGCGGCCAGCTGTGGAGAGCGGATGGTGAGAAAGCTTTCAGAACGGCCGCTTGCCTGATAAAGGCCAGCATAACAGCAGGGCCTAAGCGGCTCTTGATTTTGCCGGTGTGATTGAGAAGAGGGGAGAATGTGACTATGAATCCAGTAAAACTCAGCGGGGAGCTTAGCTCCAATACCTATCCAGGCAGAGGCATCGTGCTTGGAAAAAGCCAGGACGGCAGGCACGCCGCCATCGCTTATTTTATTATGGGCAGAAGTGAAAACAGCCGAAACCGGATTTTTTCGGAAAACGACAGAGGCGGTATCAAAACCGAGGCCTTTGACCCGGCTAAGCTGGTAGATCCGTCATTGATTATTTATAATCCGGTGCTGGTTCTGGGAGACGCAACCATTGTCACCAACGGCGACCAGACCGACACGGTTTACGATTTCATGAAAGAGGGAAAGACCTTTGAGGAGGCTCTGCGCACCCGCACCTTTGAGCCGGACGCCCCCAATTATACGCCAAGGATCAGCGGCGTGGTGCGGTTAAAGGATGGCTTTTCCTATCAGCTTTCCATTTTGAAAAGCGCCAACGGCAATCCGGATTCCGTGCAGCGCTTCTTCTTTGACTATGCGCAGCCGGAAAGCGGCGTCGGCCGCTTCATCCATACCTATCGCTGCGATGGAAGCCCGATCCCATCCTTTGAGGGAGAACCGACTCCGGTGACCATCGAAGGAGATTTGGAGGCGTTCACCAGCAGCGTATGGGAAAGCCTTAACGAGGACAATAAGGTTTCCCTGTTCACTCGGTTTATTGACTTGGAAACGGGAAGCTGCGAGACTAGAATCGTGAATAAAAACCAATAAGGAGGAAAGCTTTTATGGCAAACGAATTAATGCTGAAATACGGCTGCAATCCCAACCAGAAGCCGTCTAAAATTTTTATGAAGGATGGGGGGGAGCTGCCCATCACCGTATTAAACGGCAAGCCTGGATATATCAACTTTTTGGATGCTTTCAACTCATGGCAGCTGGTAAAGGAGCTGAAGCAGGCCACTGGACTGCCGGCAGCGGCTTCCTTTAAGCATGTCAGCCCAGCCGGCGCCGCCGTGGGAACTCCTCTGACGGATACTTTGAAGCAAATCTATTTTGTGGACGATCTGGGAGAGCTTTCTCCTTTGGCCTGCGCTTACGCCAAGGCCAGAGGCGCGGACCGCATGTCCTCCTACGGCGATTTTATCGCCTTGTCCGAGGTGTGCGACGTGCCCACCGCTAAAATTATCCAGCGGGAGGTTTCCGACGGTATTATTGCCCCGGGCTATACCGGCGAGGCCCTGGAAATTTTAAAATCCAAACGGAAGGGCAGCTATAATATTGTTCAAATCGATGAGAACTACCAGCCGGCTCCTGTGGAGCATAAGGACGTTTATGGCGTTACCTTTGAGCAAGGCAGAAATGAGCTGAAGATCGGCCAAGAACTGCTTTCTAATGTGGTGACCCAAAATAAGGATTTGCCGGAAAACGCCAAAATTGATCTGCTGATTTCGTTGATTACCCTGAAATATACCCAGTCCAATTCCGTATGCTATGTGAAGGACGGCCAGGCCATCGGCGTAGGCGCGGGCCAGCAGAGCCGGATTCACTGCACCCGCTTGGCGGGCAACAAAGCGGATATTTGGTATCTGCGGCAGCATCCCAAGGTGCTGTCTTTACCCTTCAAGCAGGACATCCGCCGTCCCGACCGGGATAATACCATCGACGTTTATATTTCCGACGATTACATGGATGTGCTGGCTGACGGTATCTGGGAGCAGTTTTTCACCGTGAAGCCGGAGCCGCTTTCCAGAGAGGAAAAGAAAGAATGGCTGAAAACCCTGAGCGGAGTCGCTTTGGGCTCCGACGCTTTCTTCCCCTTTGGCGACAACATCGAACGGGCTCACCGGTCCGGCGTTCAGTATATTGCCCAGCCCGGCGGTTCTATCCGTGACGATAATGTGATTGATACCTGTGACAAATACAATATCGCGATGGCCTTTACCGGTATTCGTTTGTTCCATCATTAATGGGAGGAAGCCTTATGCGTATTTTAATGGTCGGCTCCGGCGGAAGGGAGCACGCTTTGATCCGCAAGCTGAAGGAAAGCCCGCGGTGTGAGGAAATCTACTGCGCGCCGGGCAACGGCGGTATTTCGAAGGACGCCGTTTGTGTCGATATTTCTGCAGAGGATATTGACGGTATTGCGGCGTTTGCTAAAGAAAAAAATATTGATTTGGTGTTTGTGGCGCCTGACGATCCGTTGGCAGCCGGCATGGTGGATGCCTTGGAGCAGGCGGGAATCCGGGCATTTGGACCGAGGAAAAACGCCGCTGTTATTGAGAGCAGCAAGGTATTTTCTAAAAATCTGATGAAAAAATATGGCATACCTACCGCGGGATACGAGGTATTCAGCGAGCCTAAAAAGGCGATAGACTACATTACGGCGCAAAATAAGTTTCCTGTAGTGGTCAAGGCCGACGGCCTCGCCTTGGGTAAGGGAGTGATGATCTGCCAGGATCTGGAAGAGGCGAAAGAGGCGGTCCACTCTATTATGGAAGACAAAATTTTTGGAGCTTCCGGCAACCAGGTCGTAGTAGAGGAATTTATTACCGGGCCGGAAGTGTCTGTGCTGTCTTTTACCGACGGAAAAACGGTAGTGCCTATGGTTTCCTCTAAGGATCATAAGCGCGCCTATGACGGGGATCGTGGGCTTAATACCGGAGGTATGGGTACTATCAGCCCTAATCCCCATTACAGCGGGGAGATGGCTCGGCGGTGCATGAAGGAAATTTTTCAGCCAACCATCGACGCTATGAGAGAAGAGGGAAGACCCTTCCAAGGCTGTCTATATTTCGGCCTGATGCTGACCCAGGACGGTCCGAAGGTCATCGAGTATAATTCCAGGTTTGGTGATCCGGAAACCCAGGTGGTTCTTCCCCGGTTGAAAACCGACCTTGTGGAGATCCTAGAGGCTTGCATTGACGGCACGCTGAAGGAACTTGATATTCAGTGGTCCGATGAGGCGGCTGCCTGTGTGGTTATGGCCAGCGGCGGTTATCCAAAATCCTATCCCAAGGGTATTGAAATCAAGGGCTTGGACGAAAACGGCCAAATCAGCGGCGCTACGGTTTATCACGCCGGCACCGTTTACCGGGACGGCAGATTTTTCACCAACGGCGGCCGTGTCCTTGGAGTGACCGCCTGCGGCGCTGGTCTTGACGAAGCTCTGGAGAAAGCCTATGACGCTGTAGAGAGAATCTCTTTCGACGGCGCCCATTACCGGAAAGACATCGGAAAAATTGGGATTCAATAAGTCGAAGCTCGTTCTTTGTTTGGTCCGGTTTAAATGCTTTAGGAGACTGCAAAGCGCAAGAACAGGTCCAATTGAGAATAGATTTCAGAAGGAAAAACAAAGGAAAAAGAGCCGGTGGATTTCCCACCGGCTCTTATATTGCGTCTTTTAAATATTTTTAGCTTTCAGAAGTTCAAAATTCTTTATTTCCTATTTGGCTGTTGAATTCTGGTTGGCTTGAGCCTGTTTTGAATCGTCTTACTCGGCCAGAGCTCTGGTCAGCCAGGCGTCGGCGATGTCCAAAGCCAAATAAAGGCCCGGCTTTTCGCTGGATTTTACGATCTGCTTTCTGGTGCGAATGTTAGGATCGGTATACATTAGCTGCACTGTAACCTTGGTTCCCACATCTAAATCCACCGATTTTTTGGTGTCCTTGACATCCATTTTAATCACGTATTTGTCCGCCATGCTCCCGTAATAAAGGGTTTTTCCGCAGCGGACCAAGGGCTTCCCTTTATAGGTAAGATATTCTGATTTTCCCATTCGTCTAAAACCTCCTGTAAATTTGTCTATTGAAATTTTACGTTTTCAATCTCCTATAAGATAATAATTATAGCACAAAAAAGTAAATTGGTAAAGCACAAAAATAAGGGCTGTAAATAACAGCCCTTATTTTGCTGATATTGGGTAGGTTTTATCCGTCTAAATAAGATTTTAAGAGCACCTGCAGAAGCTCGTCACGGTCAATCCTGCGGATAAGACTGCGAGCGTTGTTGTGTGTCGTAATATAAGTCGGATCCTCAGATAGAATATAACCCACCATTTGATTGATAGGGTTGTAGCCTTTCTCCCGCAGAGCGTCGTAAACGATAGTCAGCACCCGTTTGATATCGCCCTCCCGGTCTGTTCCAAGGGAAAAAGTCATGGTCTTATCATGCATGGAATCACCTCCGATACTGTCATGATACAATAGGAAGCCGAGAATTTCAAGTATAAATTATGAACAAAGTTTCTGCAATGTTTCCGTTAAAAAATTTACCGAATACTTTTACAATGCGTTCTTTAAGCGGATGCAGGGCGGTATTGAAAAATATTCGTCAGCCCGCAAGTCCTTATTAGGGAATAGGAGACACATGCTGCGGGATGGCTTCTCTTTCGGATCACGTCCGCAGCTTTACATCCATTTTTTCCAGCGCCTTCATAATCCGCTTCATGGCGGCGTTGACCTGTTCCTCGCCCAGGGTGCTGTCGGCGGAGCGCAGGGTAATGTTGAAGGCCACGCTCTTTTGTCCCGCGGCAATCTGCTTGCCCTGGTATACGTCGAACAGCTTAATGGATTCGAGAATCTGGCCGCAGGCGGACTGAATCGTTTTTTCCAGAGTCAGTACCGGGATGCTTTCCTCGCACAGAAGCGCCAAATCCCTGGTAACCGCCGGGAATTTGGGCAGGGGATGGTACTGCTTTTCCGGAGAGGCGTGGGTGAACAGCAGATCTACATCCAAAGTCACCGCGTAGACTTTTTCGTCAATTCCGTAATTCTCCGCTACCTTGGGATGGATCTGGCCGAAGTAACCCAGCACGTCGTCACCGGCGGAAAGCTTGGCGCACTGCCCAGGATGGAAGGCAAACTGGTCACGTACAGCCTCGATGTCCCAGTTATACAGAGAAATTTGGTCGAACAGCGCCTCGACAATGCCCTTTACGGTGAAGAAATCCAAACCGTCGCCGCCATAAAAGCCGCAGATCAGCTTGTTCTTTTCTACAGGCAGTTCATTTTCCGCAGTGGGAATGTATTCTCTCGCAATTTCAAACAGATGAGCGGAAGCGTTGCGGTTGTTGTAGTTCCGCTGTAAAATCTCCAGCATAGAGGGAAGAGCCGTGGTCCGCATAATGCTGGTGTCCTCACCCAAGGGATTGCTGATGACCACGCTTTTCCGCAGGGGAGAATCAGCGGGCACCAAAATCTTGTCGTAAACCTTAGGGGAAACGAAGGAATAGGTCATGATCTCGCTTAAGCCGGCGGCCAGCATGGTGCGGCTGATGGTTTGGTCGAATTTCTGGCGGGCGGAATATTTTCCCTGGGCTCCGCCCCGGATCGAAGTGGAGGGAATCTTATTATACCCATAAAACCGTGCGATTTCCTCGGCAATGTCCGCTTTATGAACCAGATCGGGCCGATAGGTGGGAACGATCACAAGATCACCGTCGAACTGGCAGCCCAGCTTGGACAGAATCGTTCTCATTTCTTCTCCCGAAAGGCTCAAATCCAGGAACCGGTTGATCCAGTCCGCTTCCAGAGGAATTTTGCGAGGCAGGGCCTTGGAGTGATCGTCCATGATAATGCCATCCATCACGTCGCCGGCGTCCAGCAGCTCTACCAGCTCGCAGGCGCGGTTTAAAGCGGGGATACAGTTGTTGGGATCCAGGCCCTTTTCATAACGAGAGGAAGCGTCGGTTCTCATTCCCTGGTCTCTGGCAGTGATCCGGACGGAGCTGCCCAGGAAATTCGCGGATTCAAACACGATGGTGGTGGTGTCGTCCACAATGCCGCTGTATTCGCCGCCCATCACGCCGGCGATTGCCACCGGTTTGCCGGCGTCAGCGATCACCAGCTGATTATCGGTGAGCACATGGTTGGTGCCATCCAGAGTGGTGATTTTTTCGCCGTTTTTTGCCCGACGTACCCGGATTTTTCCCTCGTCGATGGATCTCAGGTCAAAGGCGTGCATGGGCTGGCCGTATTCCAGCATGACGTAGTTGGTGATGTCCACGATGTTGTTGATGGGACGAACCCCCATAACCCGCAGCCGCTCCCGGAGCCAGCGGGGAGAAGGCTTGACTCTTACGTTTTTCACGATCCTGGCGGAGTAAATGGGGCACAGGTCTGGTGCCTCGATTTTCACATCCAAAAGGCCGGCGCAGTCGCCGTGTCCGGCTTTCACTACCGGGGTATGAAGCTTTAGTTCCTTATCAAAGGTGGCGGCGGCCTCTCTGGCCAAGCCGATGACGGAGAAGCAGTCCGGACGGTTGGAGGTAATTTCAAACTCCACGCCGGTGTCGTTCAGGCCGATGACGGAACGGATATCCTGTCCCAGCTCGCACTCCTCCTGGAGAACGAAAATGCCGTCCTCGATAGCGTAGGGGAAGTCGTGAGCGGTCAGTCCCAGCTCGCCCAGGGAGCACATCATGCCGCAGCTTTCCACGCCTCGAAGCTTGCCTTTTTTGATTTTGGTGCCGTTTACCAGGGTGGAGCCGTCTAACGCCACCGGAACCTTATCGCCGGCCGTCAGATTGCTGGCGCCGGTGACGATCTGGATGGGCGCCTCGCCGCCGGCGTCTACCTGGCAGACTACCAGCTTATCGGCGTCGGGATGCTTTTCAATGGAAAGCACTTGGCCTACCACTACTTTATCTAATTTTTCGCCTTCGATTTCCCAGCCCTCGACCTTGGAGCCGCTCATGGTCATCGCTTCTGCGAACTCTCTGGGGGACATAGGGTCTAAGGTGACGAATTCGCTGAGCCATTTCATGGATAAGTTCATTTTCTTTGTCCTCCTTCCTTAAAACTGCTTTAGGAATCTCACGTCGTTCTCATAGAACAGACGGATGTCGTCGATATTATAGCGGCGCATGACCACGCGCTCCAAGCCCATGCCCAGCGCGAAGCCGCTGTAAACCTCGGGATCGATGCCGCAGTTGGAAAGCACCTTGGGATGGACCATGCCGCAGCCTAAAATCTCGATCCAGCCCTCGCCCTTGCAGAGACGGCAGCCCTCGCCTTTACAGTTAAAGCACTGAACGTCTACCTCGGCGGAAGGCTCGGTAAAGGGAAAGTGATGGGGACGGAACCGAACCACGGAGTCCTCGCCGTAAAGGCGCTTGATGAAGGTCTCCAGAGTCCCTTTCAGATCGGCGAAGGTGATGCCCTTATCCACCACTAAGCCCTCGATTTGGTGGAACAAGGGGGAGTGGGTGGCATCCAGCGCGTCAGAGCGGTAAACCCGGCCGGGAGAAATGATCCGGATCGGAGGCTTTTTCTGCTCCATCACACGCACCTGCACCGGAGAGGTCTGGGTTCTGAGCAGGATATTCTCGTTGATATAAAAGGTATCCTGGGTATCCCGGGCCGGATGGTCCTTGGGGATGTTCAGGGCCTCAAAGTTGTAGTAGTCGGTTTCCACCTCGGGACCGTCGGCGATTTCAAAGCCCATGCCGATGAAAATCTCCTTGATCTCATCAAGGACAATGGACAGGGGATGCTTGGCGCCAAACTGGGGGCGCTTTCCCGGCAGGGTCACATCCAGCTTCTCGCTTTCCAGCCGGGCAGCCATTTGGCTTGCCTTGATTTCCGTCAGACGGGTCTCGATATCCGTTTCGATCCAGGAACGGACCTCGTTGGCCAGCTGGCCGATCACCGGGCGCTCCTCCGGAGAGAGCTTTCCCATCTGCTTTAAAATACCGGTGAGCTCTCCCTTTTTCCCTAGAAACCTTACACGAAGCTCGTCGATTTCCTGAGGAAGCTTGGCGTTGGCTAACGCGGCCGCCGCGCGGCTTTTGATTTCTTCCAACTGCTGTTTCATTGTTTTCACCTCATCAATATTGTCTTGGACACGGTTAGGGACGTTTTATCAGCAGGCAATAAAAAAACGCCTGCGCCCCAACAGAAAGGGACGAAGACGTATCTCCGCGGTACCACCCTAATTTTTGCAGCAGAGCAAACACTCTTTCGGCGGATAACGGTGCCGGCCGTCATGGCCTACATAAGAGGTTCAGCCATGCCGCTCCAAAGGGAACTTCATCCTTTTACAGTAATAGCCGGACTTTCAGCATGAAAAACATACCCGGCCTCTCTGAAAAACCGCTCTAAAGGACTACTTCCTTTTTCACTGCGTTCTCTTAGCTTACAAATAAATATACCACTATTTTGTGGATTTTGCAAGAGATTTTTTTCTTAAGCGATATTCACAGTAATTTCATTGTATTCCGAATTTTCTTATGATATACTGGATAGCAGAAAATATTTTGGGAGGAACATCCATGGACGTTTTTGTTGAACAGATTGTAAAAAAGCGCAATACCACGAAGGATATCGCGGTAATTGTGGGCATTATTCTTGCGGCTTTGATTTTATGCTTCGTATTTGCCATTATTCTTCCGGCGCTCGTGCCGATTTTGGGAACCCTTTCCTTGTTTTTGGTGGCCGGTACAATTTTCGGTGCGTATTGGCTGATTTCCAGCATGAATCTTGAATTTGAATACGCAGCGACCAATGGGGATCTGACGGTTGATAAAATTATCCACCGCAGAAAAAGAAAGCGCGTTATTAACCTGGATTCCAAGGACATAGAGACAATGGGAAAATATAAGGCGGCGGATCACGCTCAGAAGCGTTACGACAAACGGATCAATGCCGCGCGGGATGAAAACGCCGAGGATTGCTGGCATCTTACCATGCGCCACAACCAGTTTGGAAATATCCTTTTGACCTTTTCACCAGATGAGCGTACTCTCAGCGCCCTAAAGCCCTTTATCAAGCGTCAGCTGGCGGTGGAGGTGTTTGGCAGAGATGCCTTCCGTCGGACTTGACCTGGTCGAGATTGGCCGCGTTCAGAAAGCGATGAAGCGCAGCCGGTTCTGCCGGAAGATCTTAGGCGGTGAGGAATACCGGCAGCTGGAAAAGCGGGGCTTCCCGCCTCAAAGCGTGGCGGCGAGCTTCAGTGCCAAAGAGGCTTTTTCCAAAGCCATCGGCACCGGCGTCAGAGGTTTTTCCCTTGCCGATGTGGAATTGCTGCGCCAAGAAAATGGAAAGCCCTATTTACGCTTACAAGAGAGGGCAAAGACGACAGCGGAGAAAGCCGGGTTTACGGTTTTCTCCGTTAGTGTTACCCATACGAGGGAATACGCCGCCGTGGCAGTGCTGGCGTATGAAGGATAAAAATAGAAAGAAGAGACTGCTATGTTGATTTTAAATTGTGAGCAGACGAGAAAGCTCGAGCAGTCCGCCGTGGATAACGGCTGCACCTATTTGGGTTTGATGGAGAGAGCGGGCCGGGAGGCGGCGGCTTTCATTCAGCAGGCCCTTTCTCAATTTCGGAGAAAAACCGTGATCCTCTGCGGCAGCGGCAACAATGGAGGAGACGGCTTTGTGGTGGCCCGCTGTTTGGCGGGCTGGAGCGGCGACGTCCTGGTGGTTATGCTAAGCGGACAGCCTAGAACCGGCGACGCACTGACGATGTATCAGAAGGCCCGTGAAACCGCTGGCGTGCGGTTTTCCGGGTATCCGGATGACAGGCTGGAAAAGGAAATTCAGGAAGCTGACTTGATTGTGGATGGAATTTACGGGATCGGGTTCCATGGGGCCGTAAAGGAAGAGTATCTGCCGGTGATTCGGTGGACCAATCGATCCGCGGCCAAGGTGGTCAGCCTGGATTTGCCCAGCGGGGTTGCCTGCGATTTCGGTAAGGTAGAGGGAGAAGCCGTTCAGGCGGATTATACGGTTACTTTTTCTGCCTTAAAGCTTTCCCAGGTGCAGTATCCCGCTATGGAATACTGCGGCGAAATTCATGTGGCGAATGTCGGGATTCCTGAAAAATTGTATAGGGAAAGCGGCTTTGAAGCGGAAACCACCGGCCTGTGGGCCCTGGAAAGAATCCTGGCGCCTAGAAAGCTTAATACCAATAAAGGGAGCTTTGGGTATCTGTTGTCCCTTTGCGGAAGCCGGGGGATGGCGGGCGCCGCGGTGATGAGCGCCCAGGCTGCATCCCGTTGCGGAGTGGGCTTGATTGATTTAGCTCTGCCGGAAAGCGTTTATCCTGCCGCAGCGAGCGCCATTAGGGAATCGGTGTTTACCCTTTTGCCGGAACAGGAAAATGAAATATCCATTTCGGAGGCGGAAGCCTTGTTGTCCGGCAAGCTGGCGCATAGGACCACCGCCTGCCTGGTTGGATGCGGCTTGGGAACCAGCCGGGAGGCTCAAAAGCTGGTAGAATATCTGTTGGCCCGCAGCAAGGCGCCTATGGTCATCGACGCCGATGGGCTCAACGCTATCGCGGCCGAGCCGGAAATGCTGTCAAAGGCCCAGGCGCCTTTGGTGCTGACCCCTCACCCGGGAGAAATGGCCCGCTTGCTGAAAACTACCGTTCAGGACGTACAGCGCCACAGGCTGGAGTACGCCAAAGAATTCGCTGTGAAGCAGCGTCTGGTTTTAGTGTTGAAAGGAAATAAGACCGTAGTAGCCTGCCCGGATGGCAGAGTCTATATCAATACCACCGGAAACCCAGGTATGGCCAAGGCGGGAAGCGGCGATGTGCTGGCGGGAATCATTGGGGCTTTTTTGGCCCAGGGGATGGCGCCTGAACAGGCGGCGGCAGGAGGTGTTTACCTTCACGGGCTGGCAGGCGACCGCTGCGCTGAGCGCTTGTCTCAGATTGGCATGACGGCGCCGGATTTAATTGAGGAGCTTCCGGCGTTGTTTTTAGAGCTGACGGCAACGAAATAGAAACGAAAAAGAGTGCAGCTCGTTTAGCGCTTATGTTCCATAACTTAACTCAAATCATCCTGTGCCGGAAAGCCTTGAACGAACGAAGCGAACAGTGCGTTCGATGGAAAAAGCGAAAATTGGCGATAGAAAGGAAGGCTGTTTGGGTCTCCCAATATTTTTCCAAAGCTTTCCGTGCGGTTCGGCGCTCCAAGATGACGAGCGGTTGGGAAAAATCAGAGCGATTAGGCGGGCTGCTGGAAAACAATTTTTATTATTTTGAAAAAAGTGTTGACACTTCCCTTAGGTAAGTTGGTATACTTCCAGTAACAGAGGAGGTGCTGTGATGAAAATGAAGCAGGTTTGTCAGCTTATCGGGCTGACAGAGCGTACCATACGTTTTTATGTGGAAAAGGAGCTTTGCGCTCCCGAGACCCGCTGGATGGACCAGCGCAAATACTATGATTTTTCAAAGGAAAATGTGGAAGAGCTTCGCCAGGCGGCGGAGCTGAGAAAGGCCTATTTTTCTATCCAGGCGATCCAGACAATGCGCAGCAGCCCAGAGCGGATTCCAGAGATTCTCAAAACCTACCGCCAGGGTCTGGCGGCGGACGAGGCTCATAAAAGGAAGCTGTTAGACGTTATGGAACAGATGGATGTGGAGCAAATTGGAAGCGTGGCAGCTTTAGCGAATAAGCTTGAACGGGTATCAGCGGCTCTGTCTTTGCCGCAAGCTGATTTGGCCCCCGAATTTGGCAGGCTGGACGGCCTTTCACGGGAAGAAAAGGAAGAGGCGTACCAGGAGTACCAGCGGCGCCGGAAGCGGGATGAAAAAATCGGAAAATTTGTGGTCTTTGGAATCGCGGGCCTAAACGCAGCGGGCAGTCTGGCTTCCTGGATTGTGCGGGCGGATTTTACTTATCTTTTTACATTTTTAGTTCAGGCCGGATTCTCCATCGCCCTTTGCTGCGGGGTGCGCTGGGTCCGCTGGCTGTTTGTGGCGGGCGGCGTGATTGGCGCGGCCTCCACGTTTTTGCTGCTTATACAGGCCGCTGACATCGGCGGGATGTCGGCCTGGTTTTTTGCATATGGTATTTTTGTGCTTTTAGTCTCTGTGCTGACCGGGATATTACTGGCATGGTACCGTCCGGTGAAGGAGTTTTTCTATCAGAAGAAAAATGGTTAAGCGCGTTCTGCTTTGAAGGGGCTGGTGCTCTCGTGCGGCGAAAGCGTGAATTGTATACGTCAAGTGCACCGCCCTCGAATCCGGAGCGCCTTAAGGAACCCGGTTTGGAATTTTGACAGCGTAAAATTAAAATTGCGGCCCTAAAACAGGAAAGGTAAAAGCCGGATGACTTGTCATCCGGCTTTTTTTACGGTCAAAAACAGAGCTTGCTTAATATTATGGATTAGACAGGAAATATTTTTCTAAACATGATTAAACAGGAGGCTCAAAGGCAAAAATACTAATAGATTCGTTAACGAGCCTAATTTTAGAAATCATTCGGAGCGTGAAAAAAGTGAATATAAAACGCGGAGATATTTTTTACGCGGATTTGAGCCCTGTGGTCGGTTCAGAGCAAGGGGGAATCCGTCCTGTTTTGATCGTACAGAATAATGTTGGAAACCGGTTCAGCCCTACGGTGATTGCCGCGGCAATTACCAGTCAGAAATCCAAGGCGAACCTGCCCACGCATATTCAATTGAGAGCCAACGACAGCGGGCTGTCCCGTGATTCTGTTGTTTTGTTAGAGCAAATCCGTACTCTGGATAAGCGGCGCTTGAAGGAAAAAATGGGAACCTTGAATCCTTATTCCATGCATCAGGTGGACGAGGCCTTATCCATTAGCTTTGGCCTGGACGATGAAAATATTCGAGAGGCTACATAAGCCTCTCTCAACACGAATTGACAGAAAACTCTTTTCCCCCTGTGCTACTATAAATAGCACAGGGGGAAATTGTTTATGACCACGATTTACATAGATATTTTGGTCTGCCTGAACGTTATCGTGAATTATTTTCTGCTGCTTGCGTCCGGAAAGTTCTTGTCCAGGCCGTATAAGCGGTGGAGAATACTGTTGGGCGCCTTTTTAGGCGGCCTTTATTCGTTATATATTCTTTTACCCCAGTTGGCCCAGTGGTTTACCATTTTAGTTGAACTGGCTATGGCGGCGACCATTACGCTGACAGCCTTTGGCCGAAAGGGCATTTTAAAAACCTGCTCCTGTTTTTTTGCTATGAGCTTTTTATTCGCCGGTTCTATGTTCTTGCTTTGGAAAACTGCGGCTCCGAAAAATTTGATCATCAACAACGGCGTGGTATATTTTCAAATTTCTCCGCTGCTCTTAATCGGAACGACGGTTGCTTCCTATGTGCTGGTCCGGCTCTTTCAGAGGATTACCGGAAGAGCGGTGCCCGAGGAGCTGTTTTGTATGGTTCAGGTGGTTCATAGGGGTAAGCGGGCGGTCTTCCGCGCCAAAGTGGATACCGGCAACCAGCTTCGGGAGCCCTTTTCCCACTTGCCGGTGATTGTGGTAAAGGAGACCGCGGTTTCTCATTTGGCGCCGGAATCCGGTGAAGAGCTTAATTTTAGAATGATCCCTTTCCATAGCTTAGATCAAGAGGGGGTGCTGCCAGGCTTTCTGCCGGATCGGATTATGATAGAGCATGGGAAGGATCACTTTGAATGTCGGGGATATTTAGGCATTTGTAAGCCGAGACAGCTTCCTCCCGACTTTGACGGCCTAATGAATTCAGAACTATTACTATCAACGGGAATGAAGGGGAAAGAGCATGAAAAAGTTAAAAGCCGTGTATCAAAAAATGAAGGAGATTTTTTTTCGTAGGCTGCTGAAGCTGGAATGGCCGGAGCTTTATTACATCAACGGCCCGGAAACCCTGCCGCCGCCCTTGAGCAGGGAAGAGGAGGACGAAGTGATGGAACGGGTTCGCCGGGGCGAGAAAAACGCCCGGGAGCCGTTGATCACCCACAATCTGCGCTTAGTGGTGTATATTGCCAAGAAGTTTGACAGCAATGGGGCCAGTGTGGAGGATCTGATATCCATAGGAACCATCGGCTTGATCAAGGCGGTTAACACCTTTTGTCCGGAGAGGAATATTAAGCTGGCCACCTATGCCAGCCGTTGTATCGAAAACGAAATTCTGATGTTTTTGCGGAAAAGCAGCCAGCTCAAAAATGAGATTTCCATTGACGAGCCTTTAAATGTGGACTGGGATGGCAACGAGCTTCTTCTTTCCGATATTTTAGGCAGTGATAACGACATTGTCAACCGGGATATTGAGAAAGAGGTGGAGTGCAGCCTGGTGCTTCAGGCGGTTTCCAGGCTGGCGCCAAGAGAGCGGCAGATCATGGAGCTGCGGTTTGGATTATGCGGGCAAAAGGAGCACACACAAAAACAGGTGGCCGACGTGCTGGGAATCTCTCAATCCTATATTTCCCGCCTGGAAAAACGAATAATCGAACGGCTGAAAAAGGATCTGGAGCGGGTGGGATAACTCGACCTCATGACGCCCCGGAAAAAAACAGCTGTAAAAAAGAAAATAGGACAGAGGCATGACGGCTGCCCATCCCGGCCCTGCCGGGACCTTAAGCAAGACTAAAAAGACTCGCTGTCAGCAAGCCGTGCGAGAGACGCTGAAATAGCTGCCGTTTACATTATTTGTCCCAAAGCCTATGCGAGGACAGCCTTTATTCTATTTCCCGTTCATTGCGATTGGAGGATTGCCGTTTGTTTTTGCTTCCCTCTGCGCTTAAGCTGTTTTACTCTTCTCCGCAAGGGCGGTGCCCATCTCGCTAAAAAACCAAACAAAAAGCTCCCCTCCGGAGCGGTTTCCCAGAAATCAGGGAACGCCTGGCGGGGAGCTTTTTGTTTTGTAAATGATTTTATAAAGGCCCGGCTGAATATATCTTTTATCTGTAATTTCGGAATGGATCCGCAAGGACTTGCCGTCTCTCGGGCTTAGCAGAATAGTGCTGCAAGCTGTGCGGCAATTTAAGACAGCAAAAAAGCATAGATCAATTGCTTCTCTGAATTGCTCTTTTAGAAAACAGACGATTCAACCCATTTTTGATTTTCTGCAGCCGATCAATACCGGTTGTCAAAAATCCTGGTGGATTTCTTTTCACTGCGGGGCAGCTCGCCAATTGCCACGGCATGAGGAACAATGGTAATGCCGACCTTTGCCTTAAAGTGGTTTTGCAGATTCAGCTCGATAGCTTTCGCGTCGGCCATGCTGTCCGTCTCAAAGAACAAGGTCATGATATCTCTGCCGTTTAGGTGATCGATCATGACTTGGTATTCGCTGCTGGCGCCCTCCACATCCTTTAGTACCTCGTCGATCTGGCCGGGGAAGATGTTGACGCCCTTCACCTTAATCATATCGTCGGTTCGCCCGATGAGGGTATCGATCCGGGGATAGGACCGGCCGCAGGGACAGTCGCCCTTGAGAAGACGGGTCAAATCGTGGGTGCGGTACCGAATAAGAGGGGCTCCCTGCTTTCTCAGAGTGGTGACAACCAGCTCGCCGCTTTCTCCATCAGGTACGTTCTTTCCGGTATGGGGATCAATGACCTCGAAGTACAGGTAATCGTCCCAATAGTGCATGCCGCATTCGTAATCACAGCTCATAGCGATACCAGGACCGTAAATTTCCGTCAGGCCGTAAATATCGTAAAGCTGGACGCCAAGCTCGTTGGCAATGCGGCGGCGCATTTTTTCGCCCCAGCGCTCAGAGCCGATCACGCCCTTTCTCAGATGGATCTGATCCTTAACGCCGCGCTTGGTGATTTCCTCCGCTAACAGCAAGGCGTAGCTGGAGGTGGCGCACAGCACGGTGCTCTTCATGTCGATCATCATGCGGATCTGCTTGTCCGTGTTGCCGGGTCCCATGGGTACTACCATGGAGCCCAGCAGCTCGGCGCCGGCCTGAAAGCCGATGCCGGCGGTCCACAGGCCGTAGCCCGGGGTCACATGGATTCGGTCCAGATTAGTAATGCCGGCGGTTTCATAGCACCGCTTGAACATTTCCGCCCAGTCTGACACATCCTGCCTGGTATAAGGGATAATAACCGGCGTGCCGGTGGTCCCGGATGAGGAATGAATCCTGACAATCTCCTCCTCGGGAACCGCTTGTAGCCCCAGAGGATAAGCTTCCCTTAAATCGCTTTTGTTGGAGAAGGGCAGCTTTTCAAAGTCCTCCTGGCTTTTGATCTGGTTTAGGTCGATCCCCTCAAACTTTTTCGCGTAAAAGGGGCTGCGCTCTTTGATGCCGGAGAGCACCTTTAAAATGCCCTGAAACTGGCTTTCATTCATCATGGTTATTTTACCTCCTGGGCGCCGAGCTCCAGCGCTTTTAAATTCATCGTTACGAATTTTTGGGGCAGCCGGCTCTCAATGGCCTTTTGAAAGCTTTTCCTTGGGATTCCCAAAGCCCCTGCGGCGCAGGCGGCCCCCAATAGGGCGATATTCAGAACCTTTGCGGAGCCACAGGCGGCGCAGATTTTTTCTCCGTCCACCACCACAAGCTTTTCCTGGTTTCGGGATAAGTAATCGATCATTTCCGTGCCGTCGTAGGAGGAGCCGGACAGAGACGCGGTTACCGGCTTGATGGCTTTTTTTGTAGTGACCACCACGCCCTCCTCCTTTAAGTAGGGCAGACACCTCACCGCCTCTGCGGGTTCGAAGCCGATGATGATATCCGCCTTACCCTTGGGAATCAAGGGGGAATGGGCTTCCCCGATGCGGACATGGCTCACCACACAGCCGCCCCGCTGGGCCATGCCGATGGTTTCCGCCGTCCGGGCGGGAAATCCTAAATCAATGGCGGCCTGAGCGATCAGCTTAGAGGCTAATACCGTTCCCTGTCCGCCGACGCCGGCCAGCAAAATAGACTTATTCATTACAGCTTCCTCCCTCGATAGCGCCGAAGGGGCAGACCTGGGCGCAGATAGTGCAGCCGTAGCACATAGAAGGCTCGATGACCGCCTTATGACCGCTGTAGGAGATGGCGGGACAGCCTAATTCCTTGATACACCGCTTGCAGCCGGTGCATTTATGTGAATTTACAGTCAAAAGGGGCAAGGGCTTGGATACGGTAATGCAAGGAGCACGGAAGATGACGGCGGCGACGCCCTTGTGTTCCGCCGCGCGTTTCACGGCTTCCTGGGCCTTAGCGAGATCGAAGGGAGAGCAGATTTCCACAAACTGAACGCCGATGGCTTTAAAAACAGCCTCGATGGATACCTTTTCGCTGATTTCACCCATCATGGTTTGGCCGGTGCCCGGGTGGGGCTGAGAACCGGTCATAGCAGTGGTGGAGTTGTCCAGCACCATCAGCTTGATCTCCGTCTGATTGTAAACCGCGTTGATCACCCCGGGAATCCCGGTGTGGAAAAAGGTGGAGTCGCCGATAAAGGAAAAGTTGATAGCGTCGGGCTCCATGCGGTGGAGGCCTTGGGCCACCGTTACGTCGGCGCCCATGCATAGGCACGTGTCCACCATATCAAGAGGCTGGGCGTTGCCCAAAGTGTAGCAGCCGATGTCTCCGGAAAACACGGCCTTTTTCCCCTTCATAGCTTGCTTGACCGCGTAGAAGGAGGCTCTGTGGGGACAGCCGGCACATAGGACCGGCGGACGGATTGGCAGAGAGGGCGGCGCCTCCCTTGGGGCGCTTGTTTCCGGCTGGCTGATCTGTAAAAATCGATAGATCGACTGCGCTATGGCCTCCACGGAGCTTTCCCCCGCTTTTAAGGCGGTCCCATCCAGCTTGCCGTGGATATTCACCGGCAGATGGTGCTTGCCGCATAAAAGCAAAAGGTTGGTTTCAATTACCGGGTCCAGCTCTTCCAGGCACAGCACGTCTGTGACGCCGTTTAAAAATTCCAGCCCGAGCTTCTCCGGAAAAGGCGTTGGGGTAGCAATTTTCAAAAGGGAATAGGGGGTACCGGCAGGCAAAGAGGAAAGCACCTCCTGAGCGTATTGGTAGGAGACGCCTCCCGCCGCGATGCCAAGCCGCCCTTTGCCGGTAAAGGTATTGAAGCGGTAGCTTGAAAATTCTTCGGACAGAGTTTTCTTCTGTTCCTCCAGCTTTAAGTGATTCAAATACGCAGTGCGGGGAAAAATGACCCACTTACCGCTGTCCTTAACAAAGCCCTCGGGACGGTTTTGATACCGTTGCCCGGAGGTGTCGATGTCGGCGCAGGCATGGCATATCCGGGTAGTAGGACGGAAAATCACCGGCCGGTGGAACCGCTCCGACCAGGAGAAGGCGTCTTGAATCATCTCATAGGCCTCTTCGGGAGAGGAGGGGTCGAATACCGGGATTTTAGCGTATTCCCCGAAATGCCGGGTGTCCTGTTCTGTCTGGGAGGAGATGGGCCCGGGATCGTCGGCCACTACCACCACCATGCCGCCCTTGACGGACAAATAATTCAGGCTCATCAGCGGATCGGAGGCCACGTTCAGGCCTACCTGTTTCATGGTGACCATGGAGCGGGCGCCGGTATAGGAGGCACCTGCGGCTACCTCCAGGGCTGTTTTTTCGTTGACAGACCATTCAACGTAAATATCGCCGGGGTTTTCCCTGGCGATGGTTTCCAAAATTTCAGTGGAAGGGGTTCCGGGATAGCCTGATACCAGGTTTACGCCGGCCTTGATGGCACCAAGGCCTATGGCGGCGTTTCCCATTAACAATTCTCTGGCCATAAAGCTGCCTCCTTTTTCTCTTAAAATATTGTACCCTTATGCAGCTTAATTGTCAACGAAAAGAGGAGCGGAAAGGCTTTCCTGAGCCAAGGACCGGCAGGGCCAAAGGGCCGATATGCCGGTACCAATGTCCTTTGGAAATGCCAGGATTTCGATTACAAGGAAACGCCGGGGACATTTTTGACGTCCCCGGCGTTTCCTGCTGCGATATTGCTTTGAGCGCTTTGTGCTGCGGCTTCTCCGGTGGTGAAGCGGTACCGGACCGAAACCTCTCGAAGAATTCTTTAAATGTGATTTTTAATTCGTTCCAGGCTTCCCTTTTCCAGCCGGCTGACCTGCGCTTGTGAAATGCCGATTTCCTTTGCGACCTCCATCTGGGTTTTCCCCTGGAAAAAGCGCAGGTTTAAAATTTTTTTCTCCCGGGGCCCCAGATTCCGGATGGCCTCCTTTAAAGCGATTTCGTCCAGCCAGTTGTTGTCGTCGTTTTTGTCGCCTACCTGATCCATGACGAAAATAGTGTCGTTGCCGTCGGAAAATACCGGCTCATAGAGGGATACCGGCTCAACGATAGCCTCCAGGGCCAGAACCACATCCTCCTTGGGCAGCTCCAGCTCCTTGGCGATCTCCTCAATGCTGGGCTCCTTGTTGTTCTGTGTGGTCAGACGTTCCTTGACCTGCATGGCTTTATAGGCGGTATCCCTTAGGGAACGGCTGACCCGGACGGAATTGTTATCCCTGAGAAAGCGGCGGATCTCTCCGATAATCATGGGAACGCCATAGGTGGAGAAGCGGACGTCCTGGCTGATGTCAAAATTATCGATGGCTTTAATCAGTCCGATGCACCCTACCTGGAAAAGGTCGTCCAGGTTTTCTCCCCGGTTGGTAAAACGCTGAATAACGCTCAGTACCAGCCTCAGGTTGCCGTTGATCAGCTCTTCCCGGGCTTTTTTCTGTTCCTGGGGCGTTCCGTTTTTCATCTGAGTCAAGAGGGCGCGCTTTTCCTTTTCTGTCAGGACCTTCAGCTTGGAGGTGTTTACACCGCAGATTTCCACCTTATTGTAGTTCACGCAAATTCCGCCTCATTTCTTTTTCATTTCCAAATGAGTATTGCCATGTGTTTTTGTGAATATACTGGAAACAAAGGAGGGATTTTATGGCACGGTGCAGAATTGTGGATTTAAGGCATAAGCAAGTGGTCAACGTAAAGGACGGAACCTGTCTGGGATGCGTAGATGACATGGAGATCGATATGGCGACTGCCAAGCTGGTATCAATTATTATTTATGGCAGGCTGAAGTGGTTTGGGCTGCTGGGACGGTGCGACGACATCTGTATCAAATGGGAGGATATCCAGGTCATTGGGGAAGACACGATTCTGGTATGCTACCAGCAATTCCAGCAGCAGCCGAAAAAACGCCGCTTTTTCAACAGAAATACATAGAAAGTCCTTTCCGGCTTCGATGAATTTTTTCTTGCAATTCCCTGCCGGTTGTGATATAATAAACGTCGCGAAATCACACGCTTCGTCTGGTCCATTGGTGCCTTTCGCAGAGGCTTGGGCTGAAATTCAAGGCGGAGCGGAGGTTTAAAACCAAGGAGGATTTATCAAATGGCAGTTGTATCTATGAAGCAGTTATTGGAAGCGGGCGTCCATTTCGGTCACCAGACCAGAAGATGGAATCCTAAGATGGCCGAGTATATCTTCACCGAGAGAAACGGCATCTATATCATCGACCTGCAGAAAACTGTCCGTAAGCTGGAGGAGGCTTACAACTTTATTCGTGAATTGTCCGAAAATGGAGAATCCGTGCTGTTTGTAGGCACAAAGAAGCAGGCTCAGGATTCTGTGAGAGAAGAGGCCGAACGCGCCGGCGCTTATTTTGTCAACGCCAGATGGCTGGGCGGTATGATGACCAACTTCACCACCATCCGTCACAGAATCGATCGTCTCCGTCAGCTCCGCGCGATGGAAGAGGACGGTACCTTTGACCTGCTGCCGAAGAAAGAAGTTATTAAATTAAAATTAGAGATTGAAAAGCTGGAGAAGTTCATGGGCGGCATTAAGGATATGAAGAAGCTGCCTGGCGCCCTGTTTATTGTAGACCCCCGCAAGGAGAGAATTGCCGTTGCGGAAGCCAAGAAGCTGGGAATTCCGATCGTAGCTATCGTGGATACCAACTGCGATCCCGATGAGATTGATTACGTTATTCCTGGAAACGACGACGCGATCCGCGCCGTGAAGCTGATTTCCGCCACTATGGCCAACGCCATTATCGAAGGCCGCGAAGGCCAGATGGGTGCTGAAGAAGCCGAGGCCAAGGAGAACGAGACCGACGAAGAAGCGGCGGCTGAATAAGAGAAAGGGAAAAGGGGTTCAATCCGTTGAACCCCTTTCTTAAAAGCAGGAAGAAAAGAGATTTTATAAAATTGGAGGAAATAAAAATGGCAGCATTTACAGCAAAAGACGTAGCGGCTTTAAGAGAGAAGACCGGCTGCGGTATGATGGATTGCAAAAAGGCGCTGACAGACGCCGAGGGTAATATGGAAAAGGCGATTGACCTTTTGAGAGAAAAAGGTCTTGCTGCCGCTACCAAGAAGGCCGGCAGAATTGCGGCTGAGGGCGTAGCGTTCGCCTGCACCAATGATGATAATACCGCAGGCGTCGTGATCGAGGTTAACGCTGAGACTGACTTTGTGGCGAAGAATGCGGAATTCCAGAACTTTGTGAAGATTTGCGCGGATACTGTTATGCAGGAGAATCCTGCTGATTTGGACGCCTTGCTGGCCTGCAAGGCGGCTGGCACCGATATGACAGTGGAGGCCCTGGTGCAGGATAAGGTGCTGACCATCGGCGAAAACATTAAAATCCGTCGTTTTGTCCGTTACGAAGGCGTAGTCGCCACCTATATTCACGGCGGCGGAAGAATCGGCGTGCTGGTAAAGTTTGAAACCACACCCGAAATTGCCGCGAAAGAGGAATTTAAAGCGTATGCCAAGGATATCTGCATGCAGGTTGCCGCCGCGAACCCGGGTTATCTTAACGAAGCCTCCGTTCCCGCCGATGTGATCGAGCATGAGAGAAAGATTCTCACCGAGCAGGTGATCAACGAGGGCAAGCCGGCTCAGATCGCTGAAAAGATCGTAAACGGCAAGATGGGCAAATACTATAAGGAAAACTGCTTGGTGGATCAGCTCTTCGTTAAGGATGGCGATTACACTGTAGCCAAGTATACCGACAAAATCGGCAAGGATTTGGGCGGCAAAATTGAGATCGTTTCCTTTGTCAGATATGAAAAGGGCGAGGGGCTGGAGAAGAAAAGCGATAATTTCGCTGATGAAGTCGCCAGCATGATTAAATAAGCTCATTATGCTTGTAATTGAGAGCGCTAAAAATTCTTTCGGATTTTTGGCGCTCTTTTTCTTTTTCGGTTAATTCAGCGGTTGCTTAAATACGTGAAAATTTGTAGGATTTCATTTTCTGCTATTGACATTCTAATGGATTTGTAGTATCTCAATGATAGGGAAAAGCCCAGTTTTAAATAAACGCCGAAGATTGTCGTTAGGAGGACTGTTTTTCATGTATCTGGAAGATTTATTCGGATTAAAAGGAAAAGTAGCCGTTGTTACAGGCGGCGCTAGAGGAACCGGAAAGGTAGTGGCCCAAGGGCTGGCTAAAGCAGGAGCGAAGGTAGCTGTTTTGTGCCGTTCCGGCGCAGATGAAACCGTAAGCCTGATCGAAAAGGAGGGCGGAGAGGCTGTATCGATTGTGACGGATGTTTCCGTGGAGGATCAGGTGAAGGCTGCATACGCTCAAATTTTAGATCGTTGGGGTTCACTGGATATCGTATTTAACAACGCCGCGATCGGCGATCATAAATCCTCCTTAGAGGTCACTGTCGAGGAATTTCGAAAGGTGGTGGATGTTAACCTAACCGGCGAGTTTATTGTCGCCCGGGAAGCGGCCAGGATTATGGTGGAGCGTGGAATCAAGGGCAGCATCATCAATATGGCTTCCATGTCCGGCAGCGTGGTGAATATTCCCCAGTGGCAGTGCTCCTATAACGCCTCCAAAGCGGGAATTATCCATATGACCAAATCCCTGGCAGTGGAGTTTGCCGAATATGGAATCCGTGTCAATTGCTTAAGCCCCGGATACATCGGCACAGAGCCCAATAAAAGAACTCCTAAGGATATGATGGATGTGTGGCTGCGAATGACCCCTATGAAGCGTATGGCGGAGCCAGAGGAAATGGTTTCCGCAGTGTTGTATTTTGCCAGCGGCGCGTCCGGCTATACAACCGGCAGCGAGTTGATTGTAGACGGCGGCTATAGCTGCATTTAACCATAATAAAAAAGCCTTTGACGCTTCTGTCTGATAGCGTCAAAGGCTTTTTTATTGGTTACAGCTGTTATACAGCATACAGTGATTTACTCAATAGATTTGACGAGGAACGAAGAAGTCCTCTATTGCTGCGCGCCTGCCTGCGCGGCATGAAGATGGCTGAAATCGATTTCCTTTTCAATGTTATGCCGATGCATATAAACGCTTTCCACAATTCCGACGCCAAGGTACAGACACGCCACGGAGGAGCCTCCTGAGCTGAAAAAGGGAAGAGTAATGCCGATTACCGGGAGCAGACCCAGGCACATGCCTACGTTGATGACAGTCTGAACCGCCAGCATAGCGAAAAAGCCAAAACAAAGGAATTTACCCAGGTCATCCTTGGCGGAAAGAGCGTTCATGACGCAGCGGAGCATCAGCAGCAAAAGCAGTCCCAGCAGGACGACGCACCCGATAAAGCCCAGCTCTTCTCCGGCTACAGAGAAAATAAAATCATTTTCCTGATAGGGAACCGACCCTGCCGCCACCCGGGGGCCTTCATAGTAGCCCCGGCCATACATTTCGCCGGAGGCGATAGAAATTTTTCCTTGGAGCTGCTGGTAGCCGAAACCGTTGGGATCGGATTCCAAATTAAACAGAGTCCAAAACCGCATTTTTTGATCCTCATTTAATACAGAATTCCATAAAATCGGAATACTGACTCCGGCGCAAATGATTAAAGCTAAATAGTATCTAAGCTGAACGCCGGCTACAAAGGTCATAATCAGGAACATAAAGCCAAACACCAAGGCGGTGCCGTCGTCGCCCATAAAATGGATTAATCCAATGGGAACCAGCGCGTGGAGGCACAGCGTCATAACCCCTAAAAAGGTTTTCAGCTTGTTTCGTTCCTTCAATACGGCCAAGTGCTTGGCGAAGGTGACGATAAAGAAGATTTTTACCAGCTCTGACGTTTGAAAGGTTCTGCCGGCGATGCGGATCCAAGCCTTGTCGTCGGTGCCCGCAACTTGGATTCCAAAGAAATAAGTGTAGACCAGCGCCAAAACCCCAACCGCGGCGAAAACATACCAAAACTTACACACCACATTGTAATCCATCAGGGAAATCACAACGGCGCAGATATAGCCCAGACCTACCGCTAATATTTGGGTAGCCAAAAAGCCCTTTTCCGAGTCGGCGGACCGGGAAACCGAGTTGATCAGGGCAAAGCCGTAGACAGACGCGGCGATGGTTAAAATCCAGAAAATGTAATCGGTGCGCTTGAAAAAACCGCCGACCGCGCCTAAAAATTTTTTCATAGAAAACCTCCAGTTTTAGGGGGACATTTTATTTTACCTCAAAAGAGATCAATCATGAACGAAGACAGATATTTGTTTCATTATAGTATTTCTCAGAAGCAAGTTCAAGTAAAATACTTTTAACAAATTCTAAAATCTGCCGGTTTACGCTGAAAACCGGTTGTTTTTTCAAAGAAACCAAGAAAAAACAAGAAACCGATGGTTTCCGCTTTTTTTTACGAGAAATTTATGATATAATTTTTTGAGAATGATTTCGAGTGAGGAGATTGGGACTATGTTAAGCGATATTCAAATTGCGCAGCAGGCGGTCTTGAAACCAATAACAAAGATCGCTCAGGAGCTGGGTATTGAGGAAGAGGAGCTGGAGCCCTACGGCCGTTACAAAGCCAAGGTTAACGACAAGCTTTTCCAACGGGTAAAGGATCGGAAGGACGGAAGGCTGGTTTTAGTAACCGCTATTAATCCGACGCCGGCGGGCGAGGGAAAAACCACCGTCACCACCGGTTTGGGACAGGCTATGGCGAAAATCGGAAAGAAAGCGGTTATCGCTTTAAGAGAACCTTCACTGGGTCCGGTGTTCGGTGTCAAGGGAGGCGCCGCGGGAGGCGGTTATTCTCAGGTGCTCCCGATGGAGGATATCAATCTTCACTTTACCGGCGATATGCACGCCATTACCGCCGCGAACAATCTTCTGTGCGCTTTGCTGGACAATCACATCCACCAGGGAAATTCCTTGAATATCGACCCCAGAAGGATCCTGATTAAGCGCTGTCTGGATATGAACGACCGTGAGCTGAGAAATATCGTAGCCGGCTTGGGCGGCAGGATCAACGGCGTTCCCAGAGAGGATGGCTTTGTCATCACCGTGGCAACGGAGATCATGGCGATTCTCTGCTTAGCAAGTGATCTCATGGATTTAAAGCGCCGTTTTGGGGAAATCCTGGTGGCTTATACCTATTCCGGAGAACCGGTTTACGCTAAGGATCTGAAAGCGGAGGGAGCTATGACGGCGCTGATGAAGGATGCTGTCATGCCCAATCTTGTGCAAACCCTGGAGGGAACCCCGGCCATTATGCACGGTGGTCCGTTCGCCAATATTGCTCATGGCTGTAATTCCGTGCGCGCGACGAGGCTTGCGCTGAAGCTGGCGGATTACTGCATTACGGAAGCGGGCTTCGGCTCCGATTTAGGAGCGGAGAAGTTTTTCGACATCAAGTGCCGGCTGTCCGGTTTAAAGCCCTCGGCGGTTGTTCTGGTCGCCACTGTTCGGGCTTTGAAATACAACGGCGGCGTGCCGAAGGCAGAGCTGAGCGCTGAAAACCTGGAGGCGCTGGAAAAGGGCGTTGCTAACTTGAAGGCTCACATTGAAAATATGAGAAAATATCAGGTCCCTGTGGTAGTTGCTATCAATCGCTTTTTGTCCGACAGCGACCGGGAGCTTCAGCTCATCGAAAAGACCTGCGCTGACTGCGGTGCGGATTTCGCCATGACGGAGGTGTTCGCCAAAGGCGGAGAGGGCGGCAAGGCTTTGGCTCAAAAGGTGGTCGCGGCTTGTGAAAAGCCGTCTAACTTTACACCGATTTATAGCGGCCAGCTCACGATTGCGGAAAAGGTAGAGACCCTGGCAAAAGAAATTTATGGTGCCGATGGGGTGACTTATACGGCTGCCGCGCAAAAGGCTTTGAAGGAAATCCAGGCGCTGGGCGGCGACAGGCTTCCCGTTTGCGTTGCGAAGACCCAGTATTCTCTGTCCGATAATCCCGCCTTGCTTGGCAGGCCGAAGGGCTTCCAGATTACCGTCAGGGATATGAAGCTTTCCAACGGTGCCGGCTTTGTAGTGATTTATACTGGAGACATCATGACCATGCCCGGTCTTCCGAAGGTGCCGGCGGCGGAGAAAATTGACGTTACCGCTGACGGCGTGATTGAAGGGCTGTTCTGATGAGCGGAAAAATTTGTGTGGAAAGCCGTTCTCCGGCCCAAACCGAGCTGATAGGGGAAAAGCTGGCGGCCCAGTTGTCAGGCGGTGAAGTGATTGCCCTTTACGGCGGCCTGGGAATGGGAAAGACCAATTTTGTCCGCGGCTTGGCAAGGGGCCTTGGAGTGGAGGAAGGGGTGTCCAGTCCGACCTTTGCTTTGGTGAATGAGTATCACGGCCGTCTGACCCTGTACCATTTCGATATGTATCGGGTGACAACCTGGGAAGACCTTTACTCCACCGGCTTTTTCGATTATTTGGATACCGGCGCCGTGCTGGCCGTCGAATGGAGCGAAAACATTCAGGAGGCCTTGCCGGAGGATTCTATTCAGGTAGAGCTCCAGCGGGGCGGGACAGACACAGACCGGCTTATTACCATAGAAGGAATCAATGGCTTATGAAAATATTTGCGATAGAATCCTCCGCAAAATCGGCCTCCGCCGCTTTGATCGACGGCGGTGTGCTGTTGGGAGAGTTTTATATTCATACCCAGCTGACCCACAGTGAGACGCTGATGCCCATGGCGGAGGCGCTGCTTCAGAACACCAGGGTTCCTCTGGAACAGGTGGATGTGTTTGCTGTTTCCGCCGGCCCAGGTTCATTTACCGGGATCCGGATCGGCGTGGCGGCGGTAAAGGGAATGGCAATGGCCGCCTCAAAGCCTTGCGCGGCGGTTTCCACCCTGGAAGCGATCGGGGAGAATTACCGGGGGCAGGAGGCGCTGGTGTGCGCGGTGATGGATGCCCGGTGCAATCAGGTATACAACGCACTGTTCGACTGCGAAAGCGGTGAGGTCACCCGCCTTTGCCAGGACAGGGCGCTTTCAATAGAAGATCTGTTTACTGAACTGGCGGAGACCCCGGCATACCGGGAAAAGAAAATTGTATTTGCCGGCGACGGCGCCAGACTGTGCTTTGACAGGCTCCAGGGGAGACTGGAGGCTAGGCTTGCGCCAGAGCTGTTACGATATCAAAAAGCGTCGAACGTAGCTTTTGCGGCCTTAAGAAAGGCGGAAAATGGACTGCTGTTAACAGCGTCGGAGCTGATGCCGGTGTATCTAAGGCTGCCGCAGGCTACCAGAGAGCTGAACAAACGGAAAGGAGCGAGTCAACAATGATCGCGTTAGGAGCGGACCATGGCGGTTACCGTTTGAAAGAAGCGGTAAAGGCTTATTTAGAAGAAAAGGGAATCCCATATAAGGATTTCGGAACCGACAGCGAGGAATCGGTGAATTACGGACCTTACGCTTACCGGGTGGCCCAGTCTATTGTATCAGGGGAATGTGAAAAGGGCGTGCTTTGCTGCGGCACGGGGATCGGAATCTCCATCGCGGCCAATAAGGTGAAAGGTATTCGCGCGGCAGTGTGTACCAATGAATTCTGCGCGGAAATGACCAGGCGCCATAACGATGCAAATATTCTGGCGATGGGCGGCCGTGTGATCGACGAGAAAACCGCGGTGAAGCTTGCGGATATCTTTTTAAATACTCCCTTTGAGGGCGGTAGGCATTTAGAGCGGATTCAGCAGATCGCCGCCATTGAGAACGGAGAAAAATTGTAGGAGGCGTTGAAAAATGGAAAACCAGGTATTTGTCATGGACCATCCTCTCATTCAGCACAAGCTTACGTTCCTCAGGAGCAAGGATACCGGATCCAAGGAATTTCGGGAGCTGGTCAGCGAAATCGGTATGCTGATGTGCTATGAGGCCACCAGGGATTTACCTCTGGAGGATGCGCGGATTGAAACTCCCATTGGTCCGGCCACCACAAAGGTAATTGCCGGTCGCAAAATGGCCTTTATCCCGATTCTGCGGGCGGGCTTAGGCATGGTGGACGGCGTATTGGCTTTGGTGCCCGCGGCAAAGGTAGGTCATATCGGCCTTTACCGGGACCCGAAAACCTTGAAGCCGGTGGAGTATTACAGCAAGCTGCCCAGCGATATTACCGAACGGGATGTGATCGTCCTGGATCCGATGCTGGCTACCGGCGGCTCCGCGATCGATGCCATCGGGATTATTAAGCGCAGCCATCCCAAGAGCATCAAATTTATGTGCATTATCGCCGCTCCCGAAGGGATGAAAGCCTTTACCGAGGCCCATCCGGATGTGCCGGTTTACTGCGCGGCGATGGATGAGCGCCTTAACGACCACGGCTACATTGTTCCCGGCCTTGGCGACGCGGGAGACCGCATTTTCGGCACTCTCTGAGGAATGTTATCTGGTATTCGGGAATTATCTGCTTGTAAAGATATTTTAAGGAATCTGTCAGGCATAAAACCTATAGAGAAAAGGAAACACCCAGCGCCTAGTTTCAGCGTTGGGTGTTTTTTGCGTTATTTTATCGGAGCCTTATGCGCTTGTCAAAGCTGCGTGCTGACCCAGAAAAGTCAAAAGAAGGCTGACATCAGAGAGAATCGAGCATTGCGTCGACGCCTTCGTCTGTGGAGAGGTCGTACGCTCCCGGCGCCTTGCTGAGAGACCAGTTTTCTACATGGCGGATCGTTTCCTTGGGCTCCATACGGTAAAGCGGGCTTAAAGTTTTGATTTCCAGCATTTTATCATCGGTATAGACCTCAAAGGAGGAATTAAAATCAGGATACCGGGCGCTTTTATTGTGGACGTAATGCTTCACAAAAAGGAGTCCCTGATTCAAGTAGGCGGCCCAGTTGGAATAGTTGTTGGTGCCCATACGGAAAGGATTAGAAAAAGTGGGATTCTGCCGAACAGTGATATATTTTTCCCTAAAATCGATCCGGCTGTCGCTGACTCGGGTATAGGGCCAAAAGGCATAGCTTCTGTTGGGAATATATGGGCTTTCCTCGGTTGAATTCTGAGGAATGACCAGGGTTCCGCCAGGACGGAGCATCGTGCAGCCGGAAAGGCCCTCCAGCATAGAATCCTTTACTAAATTTTGCGCGGAGTGAACTACCATCATATCCTTGGCATTGTCGGACATCATGATTTCCATCGTGAGGGCAAGGCCGTTTTCCTCCTGCGGAGGCTGGGTAAAGGACACGCTCTCAGGCAGAATGGCGTAAATCACAGGCTTATTATCCGGGTAGTAGGATTCAGGCATTCTTTCAGGACTTGTCCAGAGGCGGTGGCCTCCGTAAGCAAAATATTGGGCGTTTTCTCCGTAGTGTTCCTGTAGAATTGGTTCGGCGCGGCGGTATTCCCGGTTCAGATCGTTGTAAAGGACATTTTCTCCGCCGATGAAGCCGAAATAAATAATACGGGGACCTACGTCGATGGTGACGACTGCCTCAATCATGCCGTTACTGACAGAAAGGCAGTTGCCGTAATTCTCAAATTCCAATTCCTTGATTTCACATGCCATGGAAATCACTCCTTTTTGAGTCTGGCGCTAAGAACGGTGCCTGGCGGCACTGCTGGTAAAATCCAACCCGCAAGGCTGGATCTCAGGAGAAGACAGCGAGTAAAGATCCTCGGCCCGGCTCCCCAGCTGGGCAATAGTCAAAGCGCCTTCTGCCAATTTTTTTAAATCGCCGCCGCGCATGACGATTGGCAGTGAAGCGGTGCGGCGGGCGGTTCTTAAAATTTCGGTACCCTTATCATTCCAGCCCAAAACCCGAAGGTAGGGAGGAATCTGTGAATTATAATCACAGGTCATTTGTAAAAATGCCGATACTATTATACGCCGAATTCTGGCGTGTGTATACCGTTTTGTCTTAATTTCTGCAAATAATTGGTCTAAAGATGTCGTTTTCCTTACCGCTGAAGCGATTCGATACTCTAATCCTTCTGAAATGTCAGGTAGTTTCGCCAGTTCCTCGGGGGAAAGATTGCGTAGAGCCGCCAAAATAGGCCGCTCCAGTGCGGCTAAAGAGCAAGGAGCCCTTCCGGTCTGAATTTCCTCCAGAAGAATCGTAAGCACAGACTTCGGAATAAAACTCTTTACGCCATCATAATCCTTTCTTAACAGGCGGGCGCGCAGATAGGAAGCGCTGGCAAAGCCGCCGGAACCCCTCGAAGGCTCGGCTGCATCGTGAGAAGCGCCGGTTCTTGAGATTGTAATTGGCTGAATTGGGGAGGAAAGCAGGGTCAGAGCTTTACAGTATTCGATTGCTAGAATATTGTTGGGTTCCTGAAACAGCCGGGAAATGTCTGAGCCAAATTGAGCCTCAATTGCTTTCTCTCTGGCCGAGGGATAAGAAAATCCCTCTGAAAGCAGAAGCCGGATTTTTTCCTGGATCAACGGAGAGACAGCGGCCTCAGCGGCCTGGAGCAAAGGAGAGGTTTCCCCTAGCTCGCTGCCGAAGCTGAGCAGATCCACACAGCCCAGCCCGTGAGCCAAGGCTACACCGCCTCTTGCAAAGCCTTCCGCACTGGACATGCACCAGGGAAGGGGTAGCTCCAGCACTAAATCCGCGCCGCAGGCCAGGGCGCATTTGGCTCTGGACCATTTGGAAAACATAGCCGGTTCGCCCCGCTGGACAAAGCTGCCGCTCATAATGGCCACAATATGGGTGGCACCTAGGGAACGGGTTTGGGCCAGGTGATAGGCATGCCCGGCATGAAACGGGTTATATTCGCAGATCACCGCCGCAACCTTGGAAGTATTATCATTATGAATCATAAAAATACGCCTTCACATTTTTAAAATCGTTTCCGCTTATCGCCAAAAAGTTGGAAAAGTCGCGTTTTTCCAAGGGATTGTCCTTGAAATCATTTCTGTAATGTATTATTATATTACTGTAAGTTTTTAAGGTTTGCAAGCAGCCTTTGGATAAAACTTCAATTTAACATCAAATAGGGTTTTAGGAGGAAATGTTTTGAAGATTCTGGTAATCAATGCTGGCAGCTCATCCCTGAAGTACCAGCTCATCGACATGGATGACGAATCCGTTCTGGCAAAGGGAAATTGTGAGAGAATCGGAATGGAGGACGGTATTTTTACCCATAAGACCAACGACGGCCGGGAAAAGCATGTCACGGTTTCTATGCCGGATCATACCGCCGCCTTTACTCAGGTGAAAAACGCTTTGATCGATCCCGAGGTGGGAGTGCTTAAGTCTTTGGACGAGGTTTCCGCGGTAGGCCACCGCATCGTACAGGGCGGCGCGCTGTTCAGCAAGTCTGTTCTGGTAGACGATAAGGTTATAGAGGGCATTGAAAGCCTGATTCCCTTGGCTCCTTTACATAATAAAGCGCACGTCCAGGGCATCCGGGCCTGCATCGAGGTGTTCGGCAAGTCTGTGCCCGAGGTTGTTGTATTCGATACGGCTTTCCATTCCACCATGCCGCCAAAAGCATACATGTATCCCATTCCTTATGAATATTATGAAAAGTACGCGGTTCGCCGTTACGGCTTCCACGGAACCTCTCACCGCTATGTCAGCCACCGCTGCGCGGAACTGATGGGCCAGGATTTGAAGGACCTGAAGATGATTACCTGCCATTTGGGCAACGGTTCCTCCATTTCGGCAATCCAGGATGGAAAGGTGATCGACACCAGTATGGGACTGACTCCCTTGGACGGTTTCATGATGGGCAGCCGCACCGGTACCCTGGATCCCTCTGTGGTAACCTTTGTCATGGAAAAGGAAAATATTACGCCTCACGATATGAGCGAGATGCTGAATAAAAAATCTGGTATGCTGGGCATTTCCGGCGTTTCCAGCGACGACCGCGATGTGACGAAAGCCGCCCGGGAGGGAAATCCCAGAGCGATTTTGGCTCACGAGATGCTGGAATACGAGATCACGAAATTTATCGGCGCCTATGCCGCGGCTCTGAACGGCTGCGACGTGATCGTATTCACCGCGGGCCTGGGAGAAAACCAGGCTCATCACCGCCAGGTGATCGGCGACGGCCTGACCTATTTGGGCGTTAAGATCGACCCGCAGCTGAATGAGGAAATGATCCGTGGGAAAGAGGGCCTGATCTCTACGCCGGATTCTAAGGTAAAGGTGTATGTCATACCAACCAACGAGGAGTTGGTGATTGCCAGAGACACCAAGGAAATCGTGGAAGCCCTTTAAGCTCTTTTCCTAATGGTACGCATCGGCGCGGTTGGCCGGTAAAAACCAAAGCATGTCTAAAGCATCAGTAAGGAGTTTGGAATTTACTGATGATTGATAAATTAAATTAGTTTGGAGGTACTTAATTATGTTCTGTCCTCAGTGTGGTAAAGAAACAGCCAGTGGAAATTCTGTTTGCGAGCATTGCGGCGCCCCCTTGTGGGCGGATACCAACGCTCCCCAGCAGCCACAGGCTACGGTAGAACAGGCCCAGCAGCCCTATAATGCGGTTCCGCCTCAGCCTCCCGTGGCGCCTCCTCCGGCTTATCCGCAGCAGCCCCAGCAGCCGGCGCCTCACATCAGCAACTATCTGGCGTGGGCGATCGTTTGTATTTTTCTGTGCTGGCCTCTGGCGATCCCCGCTATTGTATATGCCAGTAAGGTAAATAACCTGATTGCGATGGGCGACTATGAGGGCGCTATGAACGCTTCGAAAAATGCCAAAACCTTCTGCATTATCGCTACCGTTTTGGGCGCGATTGCCATTGTGCTGGGAATTATTGGCGGTATTATTGGCGGTATGGCTGCCTCCTCTTATTATTACTATTATTAATCCATGAGGTCTAAAAACCCTTTTAAAAGGTATCCAAGGACTGCGTTTGCCGTGCTGGTTTTTCTCTGCGCGGCAGGCGCCGTCTTTTTGTACTTTCATAAGCCTGGGGAAATCAGTTGGATGCCGCCTTGCTTTTTTTATGAATGGACAGGTTTTTATTGCATTGGCTGCGGTACGGGCCGGATGTGTTATTCGCTGCTTCATTTGGATATCGTAACTGCGGCGCGGTGTAATATATTGGCTCTTATTGCGGTGCCGTTGATTGGCTACACCATGCTTCGTTACGGTATTAAGATATTCACTGGCTGCGATAAGCTGCCAAACCCGTGGTACCACCCGGGCTTTAGTCGGGTATTGGTGTTTTTGCTGCCCGCTTTCTGGATTTTGAGGAATATTCCGATTGAGCCTTTTATTTGGCTCGCTCCTATTAGCATTTGACAAAATAAAAAGCTGCGGCATACCATTTGCCGCAGCTTTATTTTGTCAGGCGTGGTGGCCTTCGGCAACGGTATCGTGTTCCCGGAACAGCAGGGAAATACACCAGATAGCCGCCAGCGCCACGATCGTGTAAATGATCCGGCTGATAATAGATCCCTGGCCTCCGCAGATCCAGGCCACCAAGTCAAACTGGAAAATTCCGATCAGGCCCCAGTTGATGCCGCCGATAATGGTTAAGATCAAAGCGAGTTTATCAAGCATGGGTTTCACTCCTTTTTAGAATAAGCGGATTTCCGCTTACTCCTAGTATGGCCGGTAATTTCTCCGTTATACGGCGCAGTGGGAAAAGAGAGCTTATGAAATCTGAGCATGAGAAAGGTTTTCCGCTGTTGGAAGCCGTGTCTAAATTTTATTGAAAGAAAAATCCGATAAAAATACGAAAGGCAAGGCTTATCGATGAATTTATTTTATCCCAAGACCCTAATGATATTTTCGAATGGCTTCCATAAAATAAAAAAGCGAAAGATTTTTTAATCTTTCGCTTTTTTATTGGGTTTGCTGTTCGTTTTGCCCGGCCTTTTTCGCTTTCTGCGCCTTGATGATTTTCAGCCGTGAGAAATCCTCACGGCTTTTTTCGTCTAAAGCGCTGGTAATCATTTTTACCGTTGCCTCAAATCTGGGAATCATAATATTTTTCAGCGCATTTGCGCGTTTTTGTGTTTTTTTAATGGCATCCGCCAGCCGGTAAACGCTGTTTTCGATTTCCGCTAACTCAGCAGTCAATTCTTTCACCCTGTGGAATCTGGCATATGCCTCATCCAGCATTTCGTTGGAGGAGATCAGGCCATAGGGAATATGGTTATCCTCTCGGTCGTCGATAGATACAATAGGGATTTCCACGCCCATGACGCTGCGATAGGATAAGCCAAGGGATTCCTCCTCGGGCACCGTTCCGGCCAGCTCCTCGCAGATCCCCAAGGTAGTGTTTGCGCGCTGCAAGGCTAAGTAAGCCTTGGAATAGGTGTCGTCGATGGTATTCTGAATTTCCGTCGCCCGGTCGATTAGGGTCATCATTTCCCGAACTAGAATATTCCGTTTCCGATCCAGAAGGTCGTATCCGGTTTTGGAAAGGGCAAGGGATTTCTTTGTTGCCATCAGATTGCCCTTTGTGGGAGCGGTTTGTATACTCAACGGAAAGTCACCTCGCTTTACTGCTTACTGCGCCTCATTAAATGATTTTACCTGGCTGGTCAGATCCTCCGGAGACAAATCTACCGCAGCGGCCACCTTAGCCTGATCTGAAGCCTCCAAATTCTTGGGCTTGTAAAATTCATCCAAAAGCTTAGGATCCACACGGTCCAGTTCAGAACGTGGAAGTGTGGATAGAAGCTCCCAGCCTAAATTCAGGCTTTGCTCGATGCTTCTGGATTCGTGAGAGCCTTGGGTGATAAACCGTTCCTCAAACAGCCTGCCAAATTCCAGCAGCCGCTTGTCGTTGGGAGAAAGCTCCTCCTCGCCGATAACGGAGGCCAGGCTTCTGGCGTCCATCACCTTGGAATAGGAAGCAAAGAGCTGGTTTGCCAGATCCTGATGATCCGCACGGGTAAAACCTGCGCCGATACCGTCCTTCATCAGACGGGAAAGGGACGGCAGGACGGAAACCGGAGGATAAATGCCGCCGCCCTCCAGGGAACGGTCTAAAACGATCTGTCCTTCTGTGATATAGCCGGTCAAATCGGGCACCGGCTGGGTAATGTCGTCGTTGGGCATGGTTAAAATGGGAATCTGGGTCACAGAGCCCTCCCGGCCCTTTACCATGCCTGCGCGTTCGTACATAGAGGCAAGGTCGGAGTACAGGTAACCGGGATAACCGCCCCGGCCGGGAATCTCACCCTTGGAGGAGGAGAATTCACGGAGGGCCTCGGCGTAAGAGGTCATGTCGGTCATAACCACCAGGACGTGCATATTTTTCTCAAAGGCCAAGTATTCGGCGGCGGTCAGAGCGCAGCGGGGGGTCAGGGTGCGCTCGATCACCGGGTCGTTGGCCAGGTTAACGAACATCACTACCTTTTGCAGCACGCCGGATTCGTCAAAGGAACGGCGGAAATAGTCGGCAACGTCCTTCTGCACGCCCATAGCGGCGAACACAATACAGAACTGGGCGCTTTCATCATTAGCGATTTTAGCCTGACGGACGATTTGAGCGGCCAGGTCGTTGTGGCGCATACCGGAGCCGGAGAAGATAGGAAGCTTCTGGCCGCGGATCAGGGTGCAGAGCACATCGATGGAGGAAATGCCCGTGCAGATATAGTTTTTCGGATACACCCGGGAAACCGGATTGATGGCGGTGCCGTTGATGTCCATTCGCTTTTCCGGGAAGATTTCTCCCAGCCCGTCGATGGGATGTCCGGCTCCGTCAAAGGTGCGGCCCAGAATTTCCTCGGACAGGGGAAGCTCCATGGGCCGGCCGATCAGATGGGTGCGGGTGTTGCCCAGAGAAATGGAATGGGTGCCCTCGAATACCTGAATGACCACCCGCCTGCCCTCGATCTGCACAATTCTGCCCTGGCGCCGGGTGCCGTTATCCAGATGGATCTCCACCATCTCTTCATAGGAAGCGTGGTCCACATCGTCCAGCACGATGAGGGAACCGTTGATTTCTTTTACGCCAACGTAATCAAGAATCATAGTTTCATGTTCCTTTCTGGGTATCGGGCTTATGCTTTCGCCCCGGCGGGCATCGGCAGTGCCGCGCCGGTTTTCGCCGCGTTAGGATCTAACAGGGTGGCGATGGAAGTGTCGATATCCTTGATATAATCGTCGAACATTTCAAGCTTGTCGTTGGGAATGTCGTACTTCATGGTGGCAAGCTTGTCGAATAAGCCAAGCTCTATGATCCGGGAAATCGGAATAGAGGCCGAAATCAGCTGTCTGGCTTTCTTGTTCAAATAAAGAATCACCTTCATCATCAGCTTTTGCTTGGTGAGAGGCACAAAGGTATCGTCCGGATGGAAAGCGTTCTGCTGCAAGAAGCCTACCCGGATGACGCGGGCGATCTCAATCACCAGCTTCTGGTCGTCGGGAAGCACGTCTGCGCCGATCAGCTTAACAATTTCCATCAGCTGGCTTTCCTCGTGAAGGATAGAATTGATCCGGGTGCGGTATTGGATGAAATCCTTGCCCAGATTCTTTTCAAACCAGGGATCCAGGTCGGTAAAATACTCGCTGTAGCTGGTCATCCAGTTGATGGCGGGGTAATGCCTAGCGTAAGCCAGAGACTTATCCAGAGCCCAGAAGCACCGGGTAAACCGTTTGGTATTCTGGGTTACAGGCTCGGAAAAATCGCCGCCCTGGGGGGATACGGCGCCGATAACAGATACGGAGCCTTCCTGGCCGCAAAGAGTCTGGACGCGGCCGGCCCGCTCGTAGAAATCCGCCAGGCGGGAGGGGAGATAAGCCGGAAAGCCCTCCTCCGCAGGCATTTCCTCCAGACGGCCGGAGATTTCCCGGAGAGCCTCCGCCCACCGGGAGGTGGAATCAGCCATCATCGCCACGTGATAGCCCATATCGCGGTAATATTCCGCCAAGGTGATACCTGTATAAATAGAAGCCTCGCGGGCCGCTACAGGCATGTTGGAGGTATTGGCGATCAGCACGGTGCGGTCGGTCATAGGACGGCCGGATTTCGGGTCTACCAGCTCGGAGAACTCATCTAAAACCTGGCTCATTTCATTGCCCCGTTCCCCGCAGCCAACATAGATGATGATGTCCGCGTCGCACCATTTGGCCAGCTGGTGCTGAGTCATGGTCTTTCCGGTGCCGAAGCCTCCGGGAATAGCGGCGGTGCCGCCCTTGGCGATAGGGAACATGGTGTCGATGATCCGCTGGCCGGTGATCAGGGGAACGTCGGGAGGCTCCCGTCTGGCGATGGGCCGGGAATTTCGGATGGGCCATTTCTGACAGAGGGTGAGCTCATGGATGCGGCCCCTGCCATCCTTTAGTACCGCGATTGTGTCGTGAAGCCTGTAAAGCCCATTAGGCTTTACTTCGATGACCTCTCCCTCCACACCGGGCGGCACCATGCATTTATGGGTGATAATGGGAGTCTCCGGCAAGGTGGCGTAAATCTGCCCGGAGGAGAGCCGGTCCCCGGCCTTACAGGTCAGAGTGACATCCCATTCCTTTTGATCGTCCAGAAGCGATACAGTGGTGCCCTTCGCGATAAAGGCGCCGTCTGCGGCCTCCAGCGCTTTCAGCGGACGTTCGATGCCGTCGAAAATATTATCCAGGATACCAGGCCCCAGCAGGATATTCATCGGCGCGCCGGTACCGTAAACCGGTTCGCCGGGGCGCAGGCCGGTGGTTTCCTCGTAGACCTGGATGGTGGTGATTTGATCGGAAATCTTAATGACCTCGCCGACCAGGCGGCTGTTGCCCACGTAAACCTGCTCCATCATGGAGAAGCTGCGGGAATTTTGAACCGTGACAACAGGGCCGTTGATTCCGAAAATTACATCTTGGTTCATAGTAGTAAATCATCTCCAAACATTGCCGGGAAAAGGAAACGCCCTTTCCCAGACGGGCAGTTAAACTATGGTTAAACCGGAGTTGGCGAAAAACCATTCATACTGGGCTTCCAGCTTGCTGTCCATGGTTTCGTCGGCCACCAGGCCCATTTCCAGGTTGGAGCCGCGGATACCGCCGATCACGATGGAATCGTCCGCCTTTACCTCGCAGGGAAGCGAAAAGGCTTTTTGAATCCGGTCGGCGTAAACCAGGTCGGCTTCCCTGACCAAAAGAACGGTGCCGGGTTTTGTCAGCGTTTTGGCGATGGAGGAGGCATATCCCTCCAGCAGGGAGGGATAGGTATCCGTCTGGGTATAAGCCAAAAGCTTTTCCTTGGCTCTTTCAAATACCTCCTGGGTAATCTGCCGGCGCTGCAGAAACAGCTTTCTTTTGCCTTCCATTTCCTCGTGGGAAATTTCCGTGGCGACCTCTTTCCGCATCTGAGCCATTTCCTTTTGAATGAGGGTGTAGGCGTCGGTAAGAACTTCGATTTCCGCCTTTTTCAGCTCTTCCTCTTTAAACTGCTCGACTTCCGCGTGAATTTCATTACGCTGCTGTTCCGCGTATTTATTGATCGCTTCTAAAAAAGCGGAGGCTTTTTCATCACTGGGCATCATGCAACCCCCATTCTCATTATATTTTTACGCCGATCGCATCCCGGACATATTTGGTGATGGAATCCTTGGTCCGCCCGTTTCCATGGCGGTCAGGGATTTCCACAATCAAGGGACGCTGCCGGTTCAGCTTCAGGTCGTAGACAAGGTCGGGACAAAGCTTTACCAGCTTTTCCGTCATTAGGATCACTGCCACATCCTCCCGGGCCATGGCGTCGGTAAGAGCCTTTTTCACTTCCTCGTCCTCGTGCACCAAAACGCCGGTGATGCCGGCCAAGCGCATGCCTACGATGGTATCGATGTTATCGCTGATCAAGTGGAATTTCATAAGGGAACCCTTCTTTATCCTTAAATTAGATCTTCGCCAGGATCAAGATGGAAACCAGCAGGCCGTACAAAGCGATACCTTCGCCAAGCGCTACGAAGATCAGCGCCTTGCCGAAGGCCTTGGGATCCTCAGAGGTAGCGCCGATTGCGGCGGGAGCGGCGGCGGCCACGGCGATTCCTCCGCCGATGCCGGCGATGCCGGTAGACAGGGCGGCGGCGATCAGACCCATTCCGTTAGCCGAGCTGGCGGCTGCCGCGGCGGTGGAAGCGTCAGCGGCTTGGGCGACCATAGGCACACCGAAGCAGAACAGGGTGACCACTAAAAAGGAAACCAGCTGTACCGCTACAGCCTTTTTGGTTTTCGTTCCTCTTTTCACCGCCCGGGTCGCTAAAACCACAGACAATACTAAGAAGCATACTGGCAATAAAAACAGATAATCCATCATGAATACCTCCAAAATAAGATTCAAAATTTATTGAAACGGGAAAGTATTCCCCGTTTAATGCTTTTCAACCGTAACCGGATGGAAGGGGATGCCGTCTCCGTCATAGAACCGGCTGAACATTTCGTAATATTCCAGCCTGAGCACCTGAATGGCCACCAGCAGGGCTTCCAGCCCCATGACGAAAGCATTGCCGACGATCAAAACCAGTACATAGCCGATGCCGCTGCTCATTTCCGCTAAGGTAAATACCACCAGCATCATGCCGGCGTGAACCAGCACATAAGCGCCTACACGGAGAAACGACATGATATTCGTGGCGTAGCTCAAAATGGTTTCAAAGGTCTCAAAAAAGCCCTGGATAATGTAATCTCCCCATTTTTCCGGCTTCCAGTCCGGATCTCTGGCCACCAGCTTTCCCAAAACCTCGTTGAACCAAATGCAGAGCAGGGGAAGGATGATCAAGCAGATAATATATGCCGCGTTCATTACCGGAATTCCGGCGAACATTTGAAGCACCAGCCCCACGAGCAGCGAGCCGTAGAAAACCAGCCCGGCTACGCCGTTGGGACCGAAAATGGCCTTGGCGTATTTTTTCTGCTTCAGGCCGCTGATAATGTTCAAGGCCATAGCGATGACCACCATGACGCAGCCAACGCCTACCGAGGTGTAAATGATGTAGTTGGTGGTGGCGGGTTCCATGACATGAATCGGCTTTTCCGCGAAGCCCATAGCCTGATAAAGAGGGTTAAAGGTGTTTTCAAAGCCGAAGCAGTCGCCGAATAGGATGCCGAACAGGGCGGAGGAAATGCCGCAGGGGATCAGAATTCTGCCGATGGACATTTTTTTCAGCCGCCACATGAGAAATCCCACAATGGAAAGTACGACGCCGTGGCCGAAATCTCCGAACATAGCGCCGAAAATCAGCACATAGGTGATGGCCACAAAGGGGGTCGGGTCGATCTCGTGGTAATTAGGCAGGCCGAACATATCCACAAAGAACTCAAAGGGCTTGAAAAGCTTTTTGTTTACCAGGCGGGTGGGAGGCGTGTGCCGAACCGCCTCGCTGGCGTCCTCAACAGCGTAATCAATTCCGTCGATTTTGGAAAGGCGCTCCCGGAAATTCTCCTCGTCCTCCTCGGGAATCCAGCCGGTTAAGATAAAGCTGTTATCGTGCTTGGCCACATATTTCCGGATATTGAAATAAGTGTCCAGCTCCTCAAGCTTGCTGAAAACCTGCTGGCACTTTTCCGCCTCCTGGTTCCAGTTATCGTCAATTTGTTTTTGCAGTCCGGCGATCTGCGCCTTCAGTTCCGAGATTTTCTCCTGAAGCTCCTGGAGCATTTTTTCTGGGGTGGATTCCAGCGCCTTAACCCTCAGACGTTCGAAATAAAGGCCGGAGAAAATGGTGTCCACCTGCTGAATGTATTCCACAGGAGCGATATAAACGCCCCAATAGTGGGTGGCGTCGCTGGTGCACTGAAAGAACAAAACATAGGGGTTATCCTCATATTTTGAGAGCTTTTCATAGCACTCCTTTGGAATACGCCCGAACCGGAATTTAATATATTTGCATTCGGCAAGCTTCTTTAAATCCAGATTCAAACCTACGAAATGGCCGATTTCCACCGTCTGCTTCACATAGCTCTCCTGGAGCTCCTCCAGCGCTTCCTTTTGATTTAAAAGCTTATCCATCCGCCCGGAAAACCGTTCTACATAATTTTTCAGTTCATAGTGGGGAAGATCCAGCCTTCTGGTATCCACCACGTCCAGATCCTTGCCGATGCGGATTAAAAGGCTTTTCAGCTCCTGGAGGATGTCTGAATAAGGATTCGCGTCTGTAAAGGTAGTGAACTTTCGGGTATCGGAATAAAACGAAAGAGCGTCATCCGGATGGAAATACTGAGTTTGGCCGCAAAGACGGATGACATCGTCCAGCTTGTCGGTAACGCCGATAATACTGGCAATTTTAACTTTAGAAACAGCCACGGCGCTCTACTCCTCTCTCATTGCTCAGCCTGCTTTATCCGTGGGCAGGATCAGCAATTTTTTAATATCATCTACAGAAACCTGATATCGGATGCCTTCTACAATGGTAGTAATATTGTGGACCTCGGTATCAGCGAGGAAAATATAGGAAAGAAGCACTACCGGAGGATGGGAGGAAAAGTGAATATAGTGCTTGCCGGAGATAAATTTTATCCTTTGCGCCAGCTCATCCACGAAATTGTATTCCACATTAGCGGTCTTTTTCCCGCGGGAGGTGGTACGGAAGATGGCGGCGGCCTGATTGGCGGTTTCCGCGTGGATCAGAGCGTTTAGCTGCTTGGGCTTTAAAGAACCGAAAGGGAGAAGATTTTTCTCAATGAACTCCGGATGGGCCCGAAACCTTTTTTTCATACGGATGATCCGGGCGTAATTCTCCAGATCGATGTAGCCCTGGAACAGCTCCCTGACTTCCTTTTTTGTTTTTCCCCTGACGCGGTGGTCGATGATTTCCTGCACATGGGAAAACAGATAGGAATAAAGCTGGTTTTCGACGGCGAAAACATCCACCGGCTCTCCAGGCTTGGGCTCAAAGGGGGCCAGCAGACGGCGGTAGACCGAACTGCCCAGAGCGTCTAGAAATTCGCCGTAGGTTTGGATGCTGGAAAACTGCTCCATGTGGATTTTAGTGTGCTTGGCAAGATAAAGGGGAGCGGCCTGGGAATATTCTTCCTGCCGGCCGGCGGACATCAGCATAAGAGCATCCAGAATTTCCTCAATCTCAGCCCTGGCGATCACATAATCGGCGAGCTGCTCGCCTACAGATAATTCATAACGAACAAAGGAGCTTAAATTATAAAACAGCTTTTGCTTAATCAAAACCTCAAGCTGCCCCCGATGGATATCGTACTCGTTGATTCCGGTGAGCACGTCGTGATAATCGGTGTTAGCCTTCAGATAGGCCGCCACCTCGGCCACGGATTTGCAGTCCAAAAGATTGCGGTAATCCTTTTCCTTCAGCCGCTTGCCGTATTTCGCGCGGGCCTTGGCCAGCACTACATTAGAAGATAAGGAGGAAAGCATGCAATCACTCTCCTATCACACGGCCTACGATAGCGTCTACCCAATTGCCGCCTTGCTGACGGTACAGCTCCTGCATTTTGATCAATTGAACCTCGTACTTCTTTTCTGCGTCCGCCAGAATTTGACGGGCCTGATTTTTTTCCTGAATCCGGTTTAATTCAATCCGCTTTCTGGCCCTGGCTAAATAATTCTCGCGGATTCGTTCTTTTGTCTCCGCGATTTCCTGGGCGGACAGGGCCTTGCTGCGTTTAGCCTCTTCGGTAATTTCTTGGGCTTTTTCGTCCATATCCACTATTTTTTTTATCATATCCTGCATGGTAAAAGCACCTCCTAAAAGGACAGCGCAGGGAATTTTCCCAAATACAATTCCCTGCGCCTCTCTGCGCGTTTTTCAAATATTATTGTTTTACTAACTCAGATTATAGTCCTAAAAGTCAAATTGTTCAAGCGGTCAAATAAATTTTTATAGGAATGCTATAAAATAAAGAACCAGGTCAAAAATATTTGGCAGGAAAAATTAACAGTGAAAATTAATTTTTTAAGCTTTGCAGGGGAGCGGGGATTCTTCCGCCCCGGTGAATGAATTTAGCGGGAGAGCAAGGGTTGACCTCCATGACCGGGCCTTCGCCCAGCAGTCCGCCAAAGCTTAATTCATCGCCGGCTTTTTTGCCGATGGCGGGAATTACCCGCACAGCGGTGGTTTTGGAGTTCACCATGCCGATGGCGGCTTCGTCGGCGATGATCCCCGAAATAACCTCAGAAGAAGTATCCCCTGGAATAGCGATCATATCCAGGCCCACGGAACAGACGGCGGTCATCGCTTCCAGCTTGGTCAGGCTCAGGGCGCCGGTCCGCGCGGCGTGAATCATTCCGGCATCCTCAGTGACCGGAATAAAAGCGCCGGAAAGGCCGCCTACATGTGAGGAGGCCATTACGCCGCCCTTTTTCACAGCGTCGTTGAGCAGGGCCAGACAGGCGGTGGTGCCGTGAGCGCCGCAGGTTTCCAAACCCATTTCCTCCAGAATATGCGCCACGGAGTCGCCAATGGCGGGAGTGGGGGCCAGGGAAAGATCGATAATGCCATAGGGCACGCAAAGCCTGCGGGAAGCCTCCTGGGCGACCAGCTGGCCCATCCGGGTGATTTTAAAGGCGGTCTTTTTTATGATATTGGCGATTTCCGTAATATCGCAGCCTGTGCCGGCCTTCGCAAGGGCGGCCCGCACCACGCCGGGACCGGAAACGCCTACGTTTACCACACAGTCCGGCTCTCCCACGCCGTGGAAGGCGCCTGCCATGAAGGGATTGTCCTCTGGAGCGTTGCAGAATACCACCAGCTTGGCCGCGCCGATGCAGTCCCGGTCGGCGGTGCGCTCCGCGGTTTCTCGAATGATTTTTCCCATTTTTTCCACTGCGTCCATGTTGATGCCGGCCTTCGTGGAGCCGATATTTACGGAAGAGCATACGTGCTCCGTCACGTCCAGGGCCTCGGGAATGCTTTCGATCAGGGCATAGTCGCCGGGGCCAAAGCCCTTCTGCACCAGAGCGGAGTAGCCGCCCAGGAAATTGACGCCGGTGCTTTGGGCGGCTCTTTCCAGGGCTTTGGCCATTTTTACCGGATTTTGGGCTTGATGGGCGGCGGCGATCAGGGAGACGGGAGTCACCGAGATCCGCTTATGGATGATAGGGATTCCATACTCCTTGCTGATGTCCTCGCCGGTTTTCACCAGATCGCCCGCATAGCGGCAGATTTTGTCGTAAATATGGTCGCAGGTGCTTTCTATGCCGCCGCCAATGCAGTCCAGCAAGGAAATCCCCATGGTAATGGTACGTACGTCCAGGTTTTCATCATCAATCATGGTGATAGTTTCTAAGATATCGCGGGTGTTCATCATAACAGTAAGCCGTTCCTTTCCCGTTTTAGATTCTGTGCATGGAGTTGAAAATATCCTCGTGCATGACATGGATTTTTAAGCCTTCCTGCTCTCCTAAGGCGGTCATCTGATCGACCAGCTCGTTAAAGGGAACTGTGGCTTTTTCCAAATCCACCAGCATAATCATAGCGAAAAGATCCTGCAGAATCGATTGGGTTACCTCGGTGACGTTTACGTTTTCTTTCGCGCAAACCGCCGAAACCTTTGCCAAAATACCCACCATATCCTTGCCGATTACCGTAATTACCGCTCTCATGAAGCGTACCTCCCGAACATATCATAGTTTCATTGTAATCCTTTTTATTATGAACGGAAACCTTTGGACTGTCAAGCGAAAACCAGAGAGGCAGAGGGGGTTTAACATCTCTTTAACCAGATTTCACAAAATGATACAGATTTTTAGGGGAAACCAGGTGGATTCCTGCCAGAAAGAAGCCTAGGCATTCTAAACGGCGTGTGATATAATAAATATAAATATTGCTGTATTGCCGCAATGCTGAGAAGCAATCCGTCTGTTTTGGCGCAGCTGTCCCTTAAGATGATTTGCGGCGGAACAGATAGTAAGACGCAAAGCGCGTTAAGATACCTATTAAAACGGAGGAAAACTGATGCGTTACCACTATATTTCTGACAGCCATGTCCATTCCGACTGCTCCTTCGACGGAACCGACCCGGTTATGATGATTTGCGAGAGGGCCGCCGCCTTAGGCCTTTACTCCATCGCCGTCACCGATCACTGTGAATGCGATATTTATTATAAAGAGGGCTTTGACCGTTCTGTGGTACAATCCTTTTTTGAGACCAGAAAGGCCAGGGCGGTGTTTTACGGCAGGCTTCAGGTATACGCCGGCATCGAGCTGGGCCAGCCCATCACCGATCCGAAAGCGACCCGGGAGGCCTTGTCCGCCGGCGCCTTCGATTTTGTGCTGGCTTCGGTACATAATCTGCCTGGCCAAAAAGACTTTTATTATTTGAATTATACAGATGAGAATGTGGACCCCCTGCTCAGCGATTATTTTGACCATGTGCTTCAGGTGGCAAAGTGGGGGCAGTTTGATTCCCTGGCCCATTTAACCTATCCTCTACGCTATATACTGGCCCAGCCGGGACTCAGGGTGGAGCTGTCCAAATACCGAGAGAAAATCGACGCTGTTTTGCTGGAGCTGATTCAGCAGAAAAAGGCTTTGGAGGTGAATACCTCCGGCCTTCGCCAGCAGATCGGCGATACTCTTCCAGACGCTGGGATCGTCCGCCGTTTTTACGAGCTGGGAGGAACCTATGTGACGCTGGGGTCGGACGCTCACCGCTGGGCGGATGTGTCCGCCGGCATTGAAGAGGCCATGTCCATGATCTATAAAACCGGCTTCCGGCATTATACGATTTATTCCAAGCGAGAGCCTCGATTGGTGCCGATTGAGTAGACAAAAAAGTGGAAAAGGAGTATAATATAGGCTAATTATCAGCCGGACGGCAGGTTCAGGCTGATGGTTGGCTTATTTTATAAATAAAACATAAATTTGAAAGGAATGATACCAAGATGAATGATTTGCTTACCCTTCTCAGTGAGAACGCCCGTCTCACCGCGGCGCAGCTGGCCGTAATGCTGAATAAAACAGAGGCGGAAGTAGCGGCGGCGGTCAAAAGCTACGAGGAAAGCGGCGTTATCAAGGGATATAAGGCGCTGATCGATTGGGACAAAGCGCCGGTAAAGTCGGCCTCCGCCATTATTGAGCTGAAGGTGACTCCGAAAAAGGAGACCGGCTTTGACGAGATCGCCAGGCGGGTAATGGCTTTCGATGAGGTGGAGAGCGTCTATTTAATGGCGGGAGCCTACGATTTCGCTGTGATCGTCCGGGCGGCGACTATTCAGGATATCGCTATGTTCGTGGCAAAGCGTTTGTCCACCTTGGATTCCGTTATTTCCACAGCCACTCATTTTGTGCTGACCAGGTATAAGGATTCGGGAATGATCCTCTGTGATGACGGTGATGTTGATGAAAGAGGGGATATGTGGCTGTGATTGATTACCAGCAGTTTATGAACGACCGGATCCAGAAGGTAAAGCCTTCGGGCATCCGACGTTTTTTCGATATCGCTAACGAAATGGACCATGTGATTTCCCTGTCCATCGGCGAGCCGGATTTTTCCACGCCCTGGCACGTCCGCCAGGCGGGAATCGAATCACTGGAAAAGGGAAGAACCTGGTATACCCCAAACCGGGGATTTGCCGAGCTTCGTCAGGAAATCTGCAATTATTTTCAACGGCGTTTTCATGTTTCCTATGACGCTTCCTCCGATGTTCTGGTGACGGTGGGAGGCAGCGAGGCGATCGACCTGGCCATCCGCACCATCATCGCCCCTGGCGACGAGGTGCTGATTCCTCAGCCCTGCTTTGTCTGTTACGAGCCGATGGTGCAGATGGCCCAGGGGGTGCCGGTGATCATTGAAACCAAGGAGGAAAACAGCTTCCGTCTGACGCCGGAGGAGCTGCTTTCCCATATCAGCCCAAAAACAAAAATGCTTATTCTGCCTTATCCCAACAATCCCACCGGCGGCGTGATGCGCCGCCAGGATTTGGAAAAGGTGGCCGAAATTGTCCGGGAACGTAATTTATTCGTCCTTTCCGACGAGATTTACGGCGAACTGACTTACGGCGGCGAGCCTCATGTCTCTTTCGCGGAAGTTCAGGACATGAAGGAGCGCACCGTGGTGATCAGCGGCTTTTCGAAGGCTTACGCTATGACGGGATGGCGGCTTGGCTACGCCTTGGGGCCGAGCCCGATCATCGGCCAGATGACTAAGCTGCACCAGTACGCGATTATGAGCGCTCCCACCACGGCCCAGTACGCGGCGATTGAGGCGCTGAAAAACGGAGACGAGGATATTGAGTATATGCGCCGGCAGTACGATATGCGCCGCCGGCTGCTGGTAGACGGCCTGCGGGAAATGGGCCTTTCCTGCTTTGAGCCGGAGGGAGCGTTTTATGTGTTCCCCTGCATTAAAAGCACAGGCCTTTCCTCCGAGGAATTCTGCGAGCGGCTGATCTACTCCGAGCGGGTGGCGGTGGTGCCCGGCACCGCTTTCGGAGAGTGCGGAGAAGGGTTCATCCGGGTCAGCTATTCCTACTCTCTAAAGCATCTTACCGAAGCTCTGGGTCGGATGAAGCGATTTGTCGCCTCGCTGCGGAATGAAGGGGGAGAAAAATGAAGCTGACGGTAAACGCGCCGGCAAAGATCAACCTGACCCTGGATATTATCGGCAGGCGCAACGACGGCTACCATTTGGTAAAAATGCTGATGCAGTCGGTAGACGTGTGCGACACGGTAACGGTTTGGGATGATGCGGACAGCCCTATTCAGGTGTTTTGCAACCGGGAGGAAATCCCGGTGTCGGAAGCCAATACCGCTTACCGGGCGGCACAGGCCTTTTTTGAGGCGGCCAAAATAGAGAATCCGTGCATTGGAATCAAGATCAAAAAGAGGATTCCCATGGCGGCTGGACTGGCGGGAGGAAGCGCCGACGCCGCCGCGGTCATTGTAGCGCTGGACCGTATGTTTGAGACCAGGCTCTCTGAGGCTGAGCTGACGGATATCGGAGAAAGGGTTGGCGCGGATGTGCCGTTCTGCATCTTCGGAGGCACCATGCTGGCGGAGGGAATCGGCACGATTCTGACGCCTCTGCCGGATTTGCCGGACTGCTATATCGTGCTTTCCAAGCCGGAAATTTCCGTTTCCACCCAAAAGGCTTACTCTTTGGCGGATAAGCATCTGTTGTGGGAAAGCCCTGAAACTGACGACGCAGTGGAAGCGGTGTGCAACGGCGATATAGAGGAAGTTGCCAACTGTATCTATAATAAATTTGAAAAAGTCTTAAACCTGCCGGAGGTAGCCTCTATCAAGCGGATGATGCTGGAAGCCGGCGCCTTAAACGCGGGGATGAGCGGCAGCGGGCCGACGGTATTCGGTATTTTTAAGGACAAAGGCATGGCGGAGGGCTGCGCCCGCTCCTTGGAGGAATACTGCGACCAGGTGTTTGTGTGCCGTCCGGTCTCAAAGGGCTGTGAGATTGTGGATTAGCGCTTGTATAAAAATGGAAAAAACCGTCCATACTCAGACAGAAATGTTTGAAAGGACGGTTTTTTTGATGAAATCTTTGAGGAAGCCCTTGTTCTCGAAAAAGAAAACATATTTGTCAGTGCTGGAAAAATCACTGCTTCTGGGCCTGCTTCTCAGCTTTTTACTTACTATGACGGGCTTTTCCGGCCAGTGCGAGGCAATTGAAAACCAGGTGTTCCGGTTCCATGTGCTGGCCAATTCCGATTCTCAGGAGGATCAGGCGTTGAAATTAAAGGTCCGGGACCGGGTTTTGGAATATTCCGAGGGATTATTTCAGAATGCTCAGACCCGGGAAGAGGCAGAAGCCTTAGCCGCCGCCCATTTACAGGAGCTGTGTCAGGCCGCTCAGGATGAGGTTTACCGCCAGGGCTACGATTATCCGGTAAAAGCGGAAATTACCAATATGTTTTTCGATACCCGGGAATACGAAACCGTGACGCTGCCCGCCGGCTGCTATGACGCCTTGAGAATCACGATCGGAGAGGCTGAGGGCCATAACTGGTGGTGCGTCATGTTCCCGCCCATGTGCCTGCCGGCGGCGGAAGAAAGCCAGGAGCTTAACGACGTGCTCAGCGAGTCCCAGATGGAAGTAGTAGAAAACGGCGATAAATACCAGGTGAAATTTTTCGCGGTGGAGCTGTTTGAGAAAGTCAAAAATTGGTTTCAGGACCGATAGCTTTTCCCGGCGAAAATATGCTATAATAATCTCGCGCTATGGAAAGCGTCAGAGCCGGAAACAAATGGAGGGAATAGGCCGTGTCCTCAAAGGCCGAACCCTTTGGCCGTATCCGGCTTTCGGGATGGCCTGGCGGCTCTCTCGATGACGGTAGAAAATTCGGGATTCGCCGCGGACAGAAGAACGTGTCTGTAGCCGCTGTGCTGCGGCGTTCGGTCAGGCGTGCTAGAGCCGCTTCTTTTCCCTATTTTTATTAGATAAAATATAAAAATGAAATGTTTTGCGGATTTATAGAAATGAAACCTGTCTGAAACGGCCTCTGGCGCGTCAGGCGCTTACTTAATCATTTTATGGAAAGACTGAAAAGCATTGGCAACCGGAAAAGCTTTAACTGATAGGAGAAACAGAAAACGGAGGTGGAGCAATGCTGCAATTTGTCGAGGGAACCTCGGGCAGCGGAAAGACGGATACGATTCGGCATATGCTGATGGAGAAAGCAAAAACAGGGGAAGAGAAGCTGCTGCTGTTGGTGCCGGAGCAGAACTCATTTGAAAACGAACGAGCGATGCTCCGCCTGATGGGACCGAAGGAGGCGGGGAGAATCACAGTTACCAGCTTTACCAGAATGGTAGATCTGGTGATGCGCCAAACCGGCGGCCTGGCGGGACGGCGGCTGAACGACAGCGGAAGAAGCATTTTGATGAGCCTGGCGCTGAGCCAGGTAAAAGAGGAGCTGGTTCTTTATCAAAAGCAGAGCGGCTCCCGAGAATTGGTGGAGCTGATGCTGTCGGCGCTGAAGGAATTTAAAATGTGCGGCATCCGGCCGGAGGATCTAAAGGCCGCCGCGGACCGCCTGGAGGAGGGAAACCTAAGGAAAAAAATACGGGAAACCGGTCTGGTGATGGCCGCCTATGAGGCATTGGTTTCCCAAAGCTACATAGATCCCCTGGATGACCTGACCAGGCTGAAAAATGTTTTGGAGGTCACCCCCTTTTTTAAGGGATATACGGTGATGGTGGACGCTTTTGCCGGATTTACAGCGCAGGAGCTGGAGGTGCTGTCCCTGGTTCTGCGCCAGGCCAAGGAAACCGTGATTTCCGTTTGTGTGGACCAGGATCCGGCAAAGGATAACGGCATGGGGCTGTTTTCCCCGGTAAAGAAAACCGTGCGCCAGCTCAGGCGGATTGCCAAAGATTATCATATTCCATTGGCGCCGTCGATCCGGCTGCCCCATGGAAAAAGGTTTCAAAATGAGGAACTGAAGCTTCTGGAGCAGGTGATTTACCGCCAGGAGAGGCTGGAAAGCGGGGAGGTTCCCGGGCATATTGTCCTTTATAACGCCTCGGATATTTACGAGGAGGCGGATTTTGTCGCGCGCCGGATTCAAAAGCTGGTCCAGGAGGAAGGCTACCGTTACCGGGAGATCACGGTGATCGCCAGGGAAACGGAGTCTTACCGGGGCGTTCTGGATGCCGCCCTGGAAAGCTATGAGATTCCCTATTTTATGGATCAGCCGGAGCCTTTGGAGGAAAAACCCCTGATAACACTGGTTCTCAGCGCCTTGGAATGTGTTCAGAGCGGCTATCGGTCCGACGAGCTTTTCCGTTTGCTAAAGACCGGATTGACGGAGCTTCAGACGGAGGAAATCGCTGCGCTGGAAAATTACGCGCTTTTGTGGAATCTCAGCGGCAGGCGGTGGCTGGAGCCGTTTACCATGCATCCCAGGGGATTTTCTCCGGAAATGACGGAAGAGGATCAAAAAAAGCTGGAAGGGCTAAACCGGCTGCGTGAAACGGTTATGGAGCCGCTGGCTCAATTTGAGGAAAGCCTGCGTTCCGGAACAGGCAAAGGCATCGCCTATGGAGTTTACCAGCTTTTAGAACGCCTGAACGCGGCCCAGAATATCCGGCGGATGGCCGACGAATTGGAAAATATGGGAGAATGGAACCTTGCCCAGGAGCAAATCCGCCTGTGGGACATGCTGATGGAAATTCTGGATCAAATGGCCCTGGTACTGAAGGAGCAGCATTTGTCTCCCAGACGGTGGTCGGAGCTGTTTCAGCTGGTGGTGCAAAGCGAGGAGATCGCTTTTATTCCCCAGGGAGTAGATGAGGTTTCGGTAGGCGGCGCGGACCGTTCCCGGCCTGCCGCCCCAAGAGCGGTGTTCCTGATCGGCGCGGAAGAAGGGGAGTTCCCCCGGACGCCGGTGTCCGCCGGCGTTTTCAGCGACGCGGAGCGGCGGCTGATGATCTCCATGGGCCTGCCTCTATACGATTCCCTGGAAAAGCTGGCTGTAGAGGAAAGATACCTGGCCTATATGGCGGCGGTTTCCCCCTCGGAGAGGCTGTTCGTCTCCTACGCCAGCTCCGACCTGTCCGGCGGGGCGAGATCGCCATCCTCCCTGGTGCGGGAGGTTCGGAAGATTTTCCCCGAATGTCCGGTGGCGGATCGCTCCCAGGAGGCTTTCTCTGATTTGCTCTGGTCGCCGGAGCCCGCTTTTGAGCTTGCCGCCAGTCTGTGGCGGGAGCCTTCGGAAAGAGAGGAAACCCTAAAGCGCTATTTCGGCGGCCTGCCGGAATATCAGGATCGTTTGGAGGCCGTCGGCCGGGCGGCCTCAGAAGAGCCTATCGCCTTTCAAAATCCTGAGAACGCTCAAAAGCTGTTCGGCTCCAATCTGCGGGTTTCCGCCTCGCAGATTGAAAAGTATTATCTATGCCGCTTCCAGTATTTCTGCCGGTACGGCCTGGGAGCGAAGGAAAGAAAGCCGGCGGTGTTCGACGCTTTGGAATACGGAAGCGTGATGCACTACCTGCTGGAAAATATGCTCCGGGCTTTCAGCGGAGAGACTCTGGCATCCATGAAAAAGCAGGAGCTGCTTGCGGAAATCCGCAGGCTTTTAGATAGTTATGTGGAAACAAACCTGGGGGGATGGGAAGAAAAATCTCCCCGCTTCCGATATCTGCTAGCGCGGCTGGCGGATACGGCCCAAATGCTCCTTTCCCATCTGGGAAAGGAGCTGGCGCAAAGCGATTTTGTGCCGGCGGATTTTGAGCTGTCCATCGGGAAAGGAAAGGAGCTGGAGCCTCTGGTTCTGGAAATCCCGGGCGGAGGCCAGATTTCCGTGGAGGGAAAGATCGACCGGGTGGATGTGATGGAAAAGCCCTCCGGGAAATACATAAGAGTGGTGGATTATAAAACCGGCAGTAAGGATTTTAAGCTTTCCGATGTGCTGTATGGCTTGAATATGCAGATGCTGCTATATTTAGATACGGTTTGGAAAAACGGAAAAAGCCGTTACGGAAGCGTCCTTCCGGCGGGAATCCTATACGTCCCCGCGGCGAGGCCGTCTGTTTCCGCCCAGTGGGGGGACAGCGGCGAGAAGCTGGAAAAGGAAAGAGATAAAAAGCTGCGGATGAACGGTTTGGTGCTGGATGATCCCGAAGTGATCACTGGCATGGAAAAGCAGGCCCAGGGCGTGTTTATTCCGGTGGCCCTGAAGAACGGGGAGCCCGCCAAGCTGGACAGCGTGGCGAACCTGGCTCAGCTTGGGGCCTTAACCAAGAAAATGGAAAAGCTGGTGGTGGATATGGCCTGCTCTCTGCGACAGGGAGACGTGGATGCCGAACCAGCCGCCGGAGAATACGACGCCTGCGCCTATTGCCCCTACGGCCCGGTGTGCGGCCATGAGCCGGAGGGAAGAAGCAGGCTGGTCGAGAAGCTGGACCGGAACCAGGTGATGGCTGCGGTTCAGGAGGAAGCGCAGGAAAAGGAGGAGGCCTATGAGCAAACGAAATTGGACTGAAAGCCAGCGGTGGGCCATCTCCGCCAGAAATGGAAGCCTGCTGGTTTCCGCGGCGGCGGGCAGCGGGAAAACGGCGGTTTTGGTGCAGCGGGTGATCGAGCGGCTGACCGACCCTGAGAGGCCTTGCGACGCCGACCGGCTGTTGATTGTCACCTTTACCAATGCCGCCGCTGCGGAAATGAAAGAGAGGATTTCAGCGGCTATCGGAGAGCTTTTGCAGGCAGATCCGGCGAACGCCCAGCTTCAGCGCCAGCAGATTCTGTTGAACCGCGCCCATATCAGCACGATTCACAGCTTTTGCAATGAGCTGGTGCGGGAAAATTTCTATAAGCTGGATATCTCTCCGGATTTCCGGATTTCCGATTCCGCTGAAATGACCCTTCTCCGCCAGGAGGCGATGGATGAGGTCATGGAGGAGCTGTACGCCAAGGAGGACGGAAGCTTTCAAGGCCTTTCCGACGCTTTCAGCTTTGGGCGGGATGACCGCCGGCTGATGGAAACGGTTGAAACTTTATATGATTTTATCCGGTCTCATCCTTTTCCGGAACGGTGGCTGGACGAAAAGGAAGCCATGTACCGGGCGGATCTTCCGGCAGGCGAGACCCAGTGGGGAAAAATCATATTGGATTATGCCCAAAGCGCCGTGGACTACATGGCGGCGCTGACCCAAAATTCTCTTTCCGTGATGGAGGATGACGAAAAAATATCCGCGGCGTATCGCGAGGCCTTTTTGGAGGATTTGTCATCCCTGGAGGAGCTGCGGGACAGAATCGTATCCAAGGATTGGAACCGCATCGCTGCCGGGGTTCGGGCTTTTGGCTTCGCTAAGCTGAAGGCACTGAGAGGCTATCGCGACGATCCCCTTAAGCTGCGGATCGCCGGCAGCCGGGATACTGTCAAAAGCGTGTTTAAAAAGCTGGCGTCCTTATTTCAGGAGGATGAGGAAAAATGCCGGCAGGATATCCGCAGGCTGGTGCCTGTTGTGAGTGAATTATTCGGCGCGGTTAAGCGGTTCTCCCGAAGGCTGGACGAGAAAAAGCAGCAGAAGCGTTTGGCGGATTTTGGGGATTTGGAGCACTGGGCGCTGCGGCTTCTGGTCCGGCAGACGGAAGAAGGATGGCGGCGGACCGAGGATGCCCGGCTTTTGGCGGAAAGCTTCGACGAGGTAATGGTGGATGAGTATCAGGATACCAATGAGGCCCAGGATATGATCTTCCGAGCGATCAGCCGGGAGGAGAAAAACCTTTTTATGGTGGGAGACGTAAAGCAGAGCATTTACCGTTTCCGTCAGGCCATGCCGGAGATCTTTTTACGGCGAAAGGCCAGTTATCCGGACTATGACCCCGAAAAAAATGAGTATCCCGCCAAGGTGAATTTGGATAGAAACTTCCGCAGCCGGCACGGTGTCACCGACGGGGTGAATTTTGTGTTCCGTCAGCTTATGTCTGTGGAAATGGGCGAGATGGAGTACACCAGGGAGGAAGAACTGACGCCCGGCGCTTCTTACCCGGAGCGGGAGGAGGCGGATACGGAGCTTTATATCCTGACCCTTCCCAAGGGGGCGGATATGGATACCCTGGAGGCGGAATATATCGGCAGCCTGATCGCTTCCATGGTGCGCAATGGGGAACTTGTGCAGGACGGCGGAAAACAGCGCCCCGCGACTTACCGGGATTTCTGTGTGCTGATCCGCAATGCAAACGCTCACGGCGGCGTTTACGCCGCGAAGCTGCGGGAAATGGGAATTCCCGCCTGGTCGGATACGGCGGGCACGTTTTTCGGCACGCCGGAGGTATCCGTGGCCCTGTCCTATCTGCGGGTGCTTGACAACCCGGTGCAGGATATCCCTCTGCTTTCCGTTCTGATCAGCCCGATCTGGGGCTTTACGCCGGATGACCTGGCTCAAATCCGAATGGCCCGCAAGGGAGACGCTTTTTATTTTGCATTAAAGGACGCTGCGGAGCGTCCTGACGTCCTAGGCGCCAGGTGCCGCAGGTTTTTAGAGCATACGGAGGCTTTTCGTAGGCTGGCGGCTACTCTGCCGGCGGACCGGCTGATTCAGCGGCTTTACGAGGCTACCGGATATCCGGCGGTTGCCCAGGCCATGCGCCAGGGAGATTTACGGCTGAACAATCTCCGGCTGCTGATGAAATACGCCCGTGACTATGAGGGCTCTGGATACCAGGGGCTTTCCGGCTTTATCCGCTTTATCGACAGGCTTCAGGAGCAGGACTCCGACCTGGCTCCCGCGGCGGCTCTTTCTGAGAGCGCCAACGTGGTTCGGGTGATGAGTATTCATAAATCCAAGGGACTGGAGTTCCCAATTTGCATTTTAGCCAATACCGCCCGTCAGTTTAATAAGCGCAGGGAGGACATCCTCCTGCATCCGGCTCTGGGCCTGGGAATGAAGCTGCGGGATGAAACCATGACGGTTCAATACGACACCATGCCCAGAGAAGCGGTGTCTCTGGAGATCGAGCGGGGCGGGATGAGCGAGGAACTCCGAGTGCTGTACGTGGCCATGACCAGGGCCAAGGAAAAGCTGGTGATGCTGACCTCCCTGGACGATCCGGTAAAAACCCTGGGAAAATTAGGCGCTCAGCTGACGGACAGCAAGGCTATCTCCCCCTATGTAGTGCGGAGCGCCGGGTCCTTTTCCGACTGGATTCTTTCCTGCGCCTTAAGGCATCCCAGCGGCGGCGGGCTGCGGGAAAAAGCGGGGGTGCTTCCCGGCGTCATGCTGACTGAGGGAGAAAATTGGAAAATCCTTTTGAATCCCGTGCGGGAACAGCAGGAAACGGTAAGCGGCGAGACGGAAAAACGCCGTCAGATACAGGCTGATCCCGAACTGACAGCGCTCCTGCAAAAGCGTTTTTCCTTCGTTTATCCCGGAGAAGCGCTGAAATCCGTCCCGGCTAAGGTGGCGGCCTCCGAGCTTGCGGGAAAGGAAAACGCAAAGGAATACGCCGCAATGTCCCGCCCGGCGTTCCTGACCGGTCAGACCATGACCCCGGCGGAGCGGGGCACAGCGCTGCACTTATATATGCAGTTCGCGGATTACCGATTGGCGAAGCAGGATCCGGAGAAACAGCTCCGCTTTCTTTTGGAAAAAGGCTTTTTGACGCAGGAACAGGCGGAAGCAGTCAGCCTGAAAAAAATTGAGCGCTTTTTTCAAAGCGGACTTTACCGGCGGATGGAGCAGTCTGAGAACCTCCGGCGGGAAATCCGTTTTACCGTGGAGCTTGCGGCCAGCGAAGTCAATCCAGGCCTGACAGGGCAAAACGGCCGGGAACCGGTGGTGCTCCAGGGAGCGGTGGACTGTGTGTTTGAGGAAAACGGCGGCTTGATTCTGGTGGACTATAAAACCGATTATGTGAAGGAAGAACAGGAACTTAAAAACCGTTACCGCCGGCAGCTTTCCCTTTACGCTCTGGCATTGGAGCAAACCACCGGACTTAAGGTAACGGAGCAGTACCTTTATTCCTTCTCCCTGGGGGAAGCGGTGCGGATAAATTAGAAAAGCGCCGGTGCTGAACAGCCGAACAGCCAGGCGGGCTCGTAGGATCGCTGTCAGCACGCGCCTCTGCGTTCGAGGCTGATTCAACAGCTTTTCTTAAATTTTATCTTGACAAATCGTAAAGCGTCTGATAAAGTAATAAGGTACAACAAAGCAGAGCAGTGTGTTCTCACCTGTGGGGTTTCGTCCGGCATGGGTCAATACAGGAAAGATACTTTCTTTCATGAGAGTTTTTAGGTGTATTGTGCGCGGACGGAGCATTCTGTCCGCGCTTTGTATTTTTCACAACTATTTGTTATTTTGGAGGTGCGTAACCATCAGCAGCAAGGAACTACAGATCAACGACGAGATCCGGGATAAGGAACTTCGTATTATCGACACGGACGGTTCTCAGTTGGGCATTATGTCAGCCAGCGAGGCTCTTGATAAAGCGGCTGAAAAAAATCTTGACCTGGTTAAGATTTCCCCTATGGCGAAACCGCCGGTCTGCAAAATCATGGACTACGGGAAATACCGCTTTGAACAGGCCAAGCGGGAAAAGGAAGCCAGAAAGAATCAGCATATTGTCGATATTAAGGAAATCAGGCTTTCCCTCAATATCGATACCCATGATTTTAATACCAAGCTGGGACACGCCAAGCGGTTTATAAGCGAAGGGGATAAGGTAAAGGTATCCATTCGTTTTCGCGGCCGTGAGATGGGCCATCCGGAGCTTGGCTATGAGATCATGCGGAAGTTTGCGGATTCCTGCGCTGAATTCGCAAACATTGAAAAACCCGCCAAACTGGAAGGACGCAATATGTTGATGTTCCTTGCACCAAAACCGAAGAAGTAACATGATTTAAGGAGGAGCAAATACCATGCCTAAGATTAAAACTCACAGCGGCGCAAAGAAGCGCTTCAAGCTTTCTAAAAACGGAAAAGTAATCCGCGCCCACGCTAACAAGTCCCACATTCTGAATAAAAAGACCACCAAGCGCAAAAGAGGCCTGAGAAAGACAACCGTAGCCGACAAGACCAATGTGGCTCAGGTGAAGCGTCTGGTTCCTTATAAATAAGGAAAGTCTGTTTACGGAACGAAAAATAACCATTATTTGGAGGTAAGATAGAATGGCACGTGTAAAGGGTGCGTTAGCAACACGCAAAAGAAGAAAGAAGATTTTAAAGCTGGCCAAGGGCTACTGGGGTTCCAAGAGCCGTCATTTTAAGATGGCCAAACAGGCCGTTATGAAGTCCGGCAATTACGCTTATATCGGCCGTAAGCAGAGAAAGCGCGATTTCCGCCGTCTGTGGATCACCCGTATTTCCGCCGCCTGCAAGGCCAACGGCGTGAATTATTCCACCTTTATGAACGGCCTGAAGAAAGCCAACATCGAGCTGAACCGTAAGATGCTCTCTGAGATCGCAATCGCAGATCCGGCGGCTTTTACCAGCCTGGTGGAAAAGGCAAAGGCTGCTCTATAAAAAAGCTTGGATTGCGCCCGGATATGTTCCGGGCGCTCCTTTTGTATCATGGAAAATACTCTTTTGGAATAAAAACGCCTGGTTAATTGGGTTTCTATTCCAAAAGGGTACTTGTGAGGGAAGCTATGAGTGAGATCATCACCAGCAAGGAGAATCCTGCGGTCAAGCACGCGGCGCGGCTTTTGAAATCCGCGAAATTCCGCCGCCAAGAGGAAGCTTTTTTGGCTGAGGGAGTCCGGCTGTGCCGGGATGCGGCTTACAGCGGCGTAAGGATCCTCCGGATGTTTTATACTGAGGAGGCCCTGGAAAGATATCCCAAAGATGTGGAGCTGCTGCGGGAAAAAGCGGAAAGAGCTTTTTTGCTTTCTCAGCAGCTGGCGGGCGGCTTATCTGCTACCGTAACCCCGCAGGGGATCTTTTGCGTGTGCGCTATGCTTGACAAAACGGATTGTCTGGATAAAATGGATGCTAGCGGTCAGCTATTAGGACTGGAGGATATCCAGGACCCTTCCAATCTGGGAACGGTTCTGCGGACCGCAGAAGCCCTGGGCATAGGCGGGGTGATCCTGACCAGAGGCTGCTGCGACGTTTACAGCCCTAAGGTTCTGCGGGGCAGCATGGGAGCGGTTTTTCGACTGCCGATGGCGCTGGTTGAAACCATGCCTCCGGCGGTAAACGCGCTGGAGCAAAAGGGATTTGTCACTATGGCCGCGGTGCCCGACCGGGAAGCGGAGCCGATTACTCAGGTTCGTTTTTCTTCTCCGTCCATTGTTTTGGTGGGCAACGAGGGGAACGGCTTAAAGCCGGAAACCATCCGGGCCTGCCAGCGCAGGGTTACCATTCCGATGCTGGGCCGGGCGGAGTCCCTGAACGCCTCCGTAGCCGCCAGCCTTTTGATGTGGGAAATGATGCGGGCCTCCGGGGAGGCGGCGTTATGAACCGGGAGCTTTTCTGGATCTGGCTTTCCTTGGGGCTTACCCCGGGCAGCCGTTCCTGTAAACGGATTTTAGAACGCTTTAGGACTCCGGAAGAATTTTTCCGAGCCCCGGACGACCAATGGCGCTCCTTCCGGCTGCCGGCCGGGGAGCTTTCAGCGCTGAGTACCCGTGATTTAGTACAGGCAGAGAAAATATCGGCGGCCTGCCGGGAAAAGGGAATCGACCTGATCGCGCCTGGGGACCAGGCTTATCCAAACCGCTTGTGGGAAATTCCCAATCCGCCGGCGCTTCTTTACTGTCAGGGCGTGCTTCCGGATTTAGAAGAAGCCTTATGCCTGGCGGCGGTAGGCACCAGAAGCGCTACCGAGGATGGCATGAAATCCGCCTTCGAGCTTTGCTACAGGCTGGCCGGAGCCGGTACCGTGATCGTCAGCGGCGGGGCTTTGGGCGCGGATCAAGCCGCTTTGGAAGGTGCCTTGCAGGCAAAGGGAAAAACCATCGCGGTTCTGGGCGGAGGCGCGGATGTGGATTATCCGCCTAATTTTGCGGGTATGCGAAAACGCATTCTGGAAAACGGCGGCGCGGTTCTTTCCGAATATCCGCCGGCAACGAAGCCCTATCGGGGCAATTTCCCCGTCCGCAACCGGATTATTTCAGGACTTTCCCGGGGAGTCCTGGTGATCGAGGCTCCAAAGCACAGCGGCGCTTTGATTACCGCGGGGCTTGCGCTGGAGCAAAACCGGGATGTTTTCGCTTTACCGGGCAGCGTGCGGAGCGAAGCTTCCTTCGGCACGAATCAGCTGATTAAGGACGGTGCGAAGCCGGTGACCTGTCCGGAGGATATTTTGGAGGAATATGCCTATACTTATGCTTATTCCGGTTCTGCTGAGAAAGATGAAATTGCCTCGACAGAAATAGAGGAAGCTTCTCCTTCGGGACAAAACCCTTTGCGGCCGCCAAACCATAGAACCGAGCTTCCGAAGGCGCCGCCCGCTATTCGGGAGGAGGAGCTTTCAGCCTGCGCGGTAAAGCTTTATCAAGCCATGAGCTGGGAGCCTGCTTATTTGGATATCCTCGCGGAAGAAGCGGGATTATCCGCGGCACAGGCGTTACAGGCGGTGACGGAGCTGGAGCTCAGCGGGATCATTCAATCCTATTCAGGACGACGTTACGCGTTTCAGCAGTAATTTATAATAAGGTGGTAGCTGAATGTCAAAATTAGTAATTGTGGAGTCGCCGGCCAAGGCGAAAACCATTCAAAAATATCTGGGAAAAGGCTATGACGTTATCGCATCCATGGGCCATGTCCGAGATCTGCCGGAAAACCGCCTCAGTGTGGATGTGAAAAAGCATTTTCAGCCTAAATATACTGTCATCAAGGGAAAAGAAAAGCTGGTGGAAGAGCTGGAAAAAATGGCGGATAAAAGCGAAGCCGTATTTCTGGCTACGGACCCTGACCGGGAAGGAGAAGCCATTTCCTGGCATTTGGCTTATCTGCTAAAGCTGGACCCGGAGGATCAAAACCGCGTGACCTTTAACGAAATCACGAAAACCGGCGTCACCAACGGGATGGCCCATCCCAGGGGCATCGATATCGACCTGGTCAACGCCCAGCAGGCCCGCCGGATTTTAGACCGGCTGGTGGGCTATAAGCTGAGCCCGTTCCTGTCACAAAAAATACGCCGGGGCTTGTCGGCGGGCCGGGTGCAGTCAGTGGCGGTGCGCCTGGTGGTGGACCGGGAGGAGGAAATTCGCGCTTTTAAGCCGGAGGAATACTGGTCCATCGACGCGAAGTTTATTCCCAAGGGCAGCCGCAAGCAGTTCCCGGCGGTATTTTACGGTACTGAAGCCGAAAAAATTAAGCTTTCCTCCAAGGAGGAGGCGGATAAAATCCTGGAAGCGGTCAAAGACGCCGATTTCCAGATCACTAAGCTGAAAAAGGGTACCCGGAGAAAATCTCCGGCGCCGCCCTTTATCACCTCCACCCTACAGCAGGAGGCCTCCCGAAAGCTCGGCTTCCAGGCCCGCCGCACCATGAAGGCGGCCCAGGAGCTTTACGAGGGTATCGATATACAGGGCATGGGCGCCACCGGCTTGATCACCTATATGAGAACCGACTCTTTGCGCTTGTCCGAGGATGCGATCCGGGATGCCCGGGAATATATCGGCAGCCGGTGGGGAGAGAAATATCTGCCTAAGGAGGCCCGGCATTTTAAGTCCAGGGCAAACGCTCAGGATGGCCATGAGGCGATTCGTCCCACCATGGTCGGCCTGGCCCCGGACCAGGTGAAGGACAGCCTGACCAATGACCAGTATAAGCTTTATAAGCTGATCTGGGAGCGGTTCCTGGCCTGCCAGATGGCCCAGTGCCTGCAAAGCACCACCCAAGCGGATATCACCGGGAACGGGTATGTGTTTAAGGCCTCCGGCTATACCGTGACCTTCGACGGCTTTACCGTGCTCTACGTGGAGGGCCGGGATGAGGCTCAGGAGGACGAGGGAGCCTTACCGCCCCTGGAAAAGGATATGACCGTCCGGGCGAAGGAGATTGTCCCGAACCAGCACTTCACCCAGCCGCCGCCCCGCTATACAGAAGCCTCCTTGATCAAGGCGATGGAGGAATACGGCATCGGCCGCCCGTCCACCTATGCGGCCACGATCACCACCATCACCGGCAGAGAGTATGTGGTCCGGGATGGCAAGGCGTTAAAGCCTACGGAGCTGGGAGAGGTTACTACTAAGCTGATGAAGGAGCGTTTCCCGAAAATCGTCAATGTGAAATTTACCGCACAGATGGAAGAGGATTTGGATGGCATTGAGGCGGGCAAGGAAAATTGGGTAGACACCCTGGAGGAGTTTTACGGAGACTTTGACAAGACTCTCCAAAAGGCCAAGGAAGAGATGAAGGATGTCAAGATCACCTTGGAGGAGGATAAAACCGATCTGATCTGCGAAAAATGCGGCCGTCAGATGGTGGTTAAGGTGGGCCGGTATGGCAAGTTTATCGCCTGCCCAGGATATCCCGAGTGCAAAAACATTAAAAAGTTTGTGAAAGAAACCGGCGCCGAGTGTCCCAAGTGCGGCGGCAGGGTGATCGAGAAGAAAACGAAAAAAGGCCGGGTATTCTATGGCTGCGACCATTATCCGGAATGTGATTTTGTATCCTGGGATGAGCCGATTCAGGAGAAGTGTCCCAAGTGCGGCAAGACCCTTTTGAAAAAGAAGGGGAAAAAGCCCAAGATCTACTGCGTCACAGAAGGATGCGGCTATGAACGGGTGGAAGACCAGGATGAAAATTAACGTAATAGGCGGGGGCCTGGCGGGATGTGAAGCCGCTTGGCAGGCGGCCAATGCCGGCGCCCAGGTGACCCTGTATGAAATGAAGCCGGAAAAATATTCTCCGGCTCATCACAGTCAAAATATGGCGGAGCTGGTTTGCTCCAATTCTTTGAAAGCGAGCCGGGTGGAAAGCGCCGCCGGCCTGCTGAAGGAGGAAATGCGGCGCTTTCACTCTCTGCTGATGGAATGCGCCGACCAAACCCAGGTTCCCGCCGGAGGCGCTTTGGCGGTGGACCGGGATGAGTTTTCCAGCCTGGTCACAAGAAAAATAAAAGGTCACGAAAACATTCAGGTTGTATCTCGGGAGGTCACGGAGCTTCCCTTGCCCAACGCCGAGGAGCCGACGGTCGTGGCTACCGGTCCTCTGACCAGCGATGCTCTGGCGGAGAAAATCGCGGGGCTGTGCGGGGGCTCGCTGAGCTTTTTTGACGCGGCGGCGCCGATTGTCACCTACGGCAGCGTAGATTTGTCCCAGGCGTTCACCCAGTCCCGGTACGATAAGGGCGAGGATGACGCTTACCTCAACTGCCCAATGAACAAAGAGCAGTATGAGGCCTTTTATCAGGAGCTGATCCGGGCGGAGAGAGCGCCGGTCCATGAGTTTGATGTGAATAATCCAAAGGTTTACGAGGGCTGTATGCCGGTAGAGGTGATGGCCCAGCGGGGAGCGGATACCTTGCGGTTCGGCCCGCTAAAGCCGGTGGGCCTGAGGGATCCCAGAACCGGCCATCGCCCTTGGGCAGTGGTGCAGCTGCGGCAGGAAAATCGGGAAAAGACCCTGTACAATTTGGTGGGCTTCCAGACAAACCTGAGGTTTCCGGAGCAGAGGCGGGTGTTTTCCATGATCCCGGCCCTGAAAAATGCTGAATTCGTCCGATACGGAGTCATGCATCGGAATACCTTTATCGATTCTCCAAGACTGCTGCGCCGGGATTTTTCCATGAAAACACGGCCCGACCTGTTTTTTGCCGGGCAGCTCACAGGGCTGGAAGGATACTTAGCCGCGATGTTTTCGGGCCTGTTAGCCGGGAAGAACGCGGTTCGGCGCTGCCAGGGCAGAGAAACGCTGGTTCTTCCGAGAGAAACCATGATGGGTGCCTTAAGCCACTATATCAGTGACGAATCGGTTAAGGATTTCCAGCCGATGGGGGCTAATTTTGGAATTTTGCCGCCGCTTCAGGAATCTATCCGGGATAAGCGCCGGCGGTACGGCGCCTTGGCGGAGAGATCGCTCGAGCGTATCGAGAAAATCATAAATAGCGGAGTATAGGCCACAAAGAAAGGTGGGAAAGCGGGAACGCCGTTCAAGCTTTTTATAGAGCGGAATGAGCGGTACTGCGAGGATATGAAAATTATTGTTGACGCGTTTGGAGGAGACAACGCCCCTTTGGAGATTTTAAAGGGATGCGCCCAGGCGGTTGCCGAATATGATTTGGACGTTATGCTTACCGGCAGGGAAGCGGAGATCCGCCGGGTTGCTGAGGAAAACGAGATTTCTCTGGACAGAATGGAGCTCGTGGATACCCCGGATATCATTACCATGGAAGACCACGCCGGGGATATTATGAAATCGAAATCTCAAAGTTCCATGGCGGAGGGCCTGCGGCAGCTCGCCGCAGGAAACGGAGACGCTTTCATTTCCGCGGGCAACAGCGGCGCCCTGGTGGTGGGCTCTACCTTAATCGTAAAAAGGATTCCCAAGATTAAGCGTCCGGCGTTCGCGCCGATCATGCCGAAAAACGAAGGCTTTTTCATGCTGATCGACGGCGGGGCGAACGTGGAGTCGAAGCCGGAAATGCTCCAGCAATTCGGTGTGATGGGGTCGATTTATATGGAAAAGGTCATGGGGGTAAAAAATCCCCGGGTCGGCCTTGCCAACGTAGGCACCGAGGATCATAAGGGCGGAGAACTGCAGCACCAGGCGTTTCAGCTTTTAAAGCAGACCGGCGTGAATTTTATCGGGAACATCGAAGCCCGGGATATTCCCGAGGACGCGGCGGACGTGGTGGTATGCGACGGGTTTACCGGCAACGTGATTTTGAAGCTTTATGAAGGCGTGGCCATGACGCTGATGAACAAAATCAAGGGCATTTTGACCAAGAACCTAAAGACGAAAATCGCGGCGGGCATGATTTACAGCGACATGAAGGAGCTAAAAAGGGCTATGGATTACAACGAATACGGCGGCGCGCCGATTATGGGCGTAGCCAAGCCGGTATTTAAAGCCCATGGCAGCGCGAAAGCGAAAACCTTTAAAAACGCCCTCCGTTTAACGGCGGCTTATGTAAAGGGCGGCGTGGTAGAGGAGATTAACGAGTCACTGCAATCGCTGAAGGGAATGGATAGCAATGAGTAAGCAGGAAAACACAAAAGCATCGGGCTGGGACTTCCGGCGGCTGGAAGAGAATTTAGGTTACGCCTTTCAGAATCCGAAGCTGCTGAAAACCGCCCTGACCCACTCCTCCTATGCCAACGAGGCCCATAACGGCACCCGCAGCAACGAGCGGCTGGAATTTCTGGGGGACGCGGTTTTAAGTATCGTGGTGTCCGATTATATTTTCCGAAACTGCCCCCATCTGCCGGAAGGCGAGCTGACCAAAATGCGGGCTTCCCTGGTGTGCGAGAAATCCCTCCAGCGCTTTTCCAGGGTTCTGGAAATCGGGAGCTTCCTCCGGCTCAGCCGGGGCGAGCAAAATTCCGGCGGAGCGGAGCGGTCCTCTATTTTGGCCGACGCCTTTGAGGCAGTGCTGGCGGCGATTTATTTAGACGGCGGCATGGAAAAGGCCAGGGAGTTCGTCTTGCGCTTTACCGTCCCGGAAATGGAAAATCCCAAGCCCAAGGCCTTTAAGGATTATAAAACGGCTTTGCAGGAGATCGTCCAGCAAAATCCGGAGGAAAAGCTTAACTATGTGCTGGTGGGGGAAAGCGGTCCGGATCATAATAAGCATTTTGTTGTTGAGGTTCATTTGAACAGCAATGTCATCGGGAAAGGCGGAGGCAGAAGCAAAAAGGAAGCTGAACAACAGGCTGCTCGGGAAGCATTGGAGCTGATGGGCTATTAAACACAGCAATGTGGCGTTTTTTATTCCTCATGCGGGCTGCCCTCATCAGTGCAGCTTCTGCGATCAGAAAAGCATCACCGGTGAGAGCAGGCGGGTTGAGCCTGGCGAGGTCGCCGCTGTTCTAGAGGATGCGCGGCAGGCGCTGAGGGGAAAGCAAAAGGCGTCTGAAATCGCTTTTTTCGGCGGCAGCTTTACCGCGGTGCCTCCGGCCTATCAGGAGTCACTTTTGAAAGCCGCCTACCCCTTCGTAAAGCGGGGGGATTTTTCCGGTATCCGGATTTCCACCAGGCCGGATGCTATCGACCCTCCGGTTTTAGAGCGGCTGAAACAGTATGGGGTGAAAAGTATCGAACTGGGCGCCCAGAGCATGGACGACAGGGTGCTGGTTCTCAATCAGCGGGGACATACCTCCCAAGACGTGGTCAACGCCTCCCGGATGATTCGGGAATATGGATTTTCGTTAGGGCTTCAGATGATGACGGGCCTTTATGGCAGTTCTCCGGAATCCGATTGGCAAACCGGAAAAAAATTAGTCTTATGCAAGCCTGATTGCGTCAGAATTTACCCTACCGTGGTGCTGAAGGGCACCAAGCTGGGGGAATACTATGAGGCCGGCCTTTACAGCCCGCCTGACGCGGAACAGTCCATTCCCTTATGCGCCGGATTGCTGCGTTTGTTCCGGCAGAATAAAATCGATGTAATCCGCCTGGGACTTCACGACGCCTTGGAGCTGAAGCGGAACCTATTAGCTGGAGCTTATCACCCGGCGTTCCGGGAAAAATGCCAGTCCTATTTGTTTTATAAGGACATTTTAGCCCGCGTTTGCGCTATGGGACAGAAGCCGTCTGCCATTGAAATTTTGGGCAACCCAAGGGAGCTTTCCCAGATTGTGGGACAAAAGCGGGAGAACATACAGAAGCTGAGGGAACTGGGGATCGACGCCCGGGCGGTGCCGGACCCGTCGATTCCTTCGGGAGAAATAGAAGTTAAGTGCAGGTGAGATCGTGCTATTAAAATCACTAAAGCTGCAAGGCTTTAAAACCTTTCCGGATCAGACTAAGCTTTCCTTTGGACCGGGAATCACCGCCGTGGTAGGACCTAACGGCAGCGGAAAGAGCAATATCAGCGACGCCATCCGCTGGGTTTTGGGAGAGCAGTCCTGCAAAACCCTGCGCTGCTCCAGAATGGAGGATGTTATTTTCAACGGCACTCCAGCGAGAAAATCCCAGGGTTACGCCCAGGTGACCCTTACCATCGACAATAGGGACAGAAGGCTTCCCTTTGGGGAGGATGAGGTGGCCATCACCCGCCGGTACTATCGTTCCGGAGACAGCGAGTATTTGATTAACAAAGCGGTTGTACGGCTGAAGGATATTCATGAGCTGTTTATGGACACCGGCTTGGGACGGGACGGCTATTCGATTATCGGCCAAGGCAAAATCGACAGCATCGTGGCCTCCCGTTCTGAGGACCGGAGGGAAATCTTCGAGGAGGCCGCTGGAATCTCCAGGTACCGCTACCGCAAGGGGGAAGCGGAGAAAAGGCTGAATCAGACTGAGGAAAACCTGCTCAGGCTGAGAGATATCCTGTCCGAGCTGGAAGCCCGGGTAGGTCCTTTGGAGGAGCAGGCGAAAAAGGCCAAGGACTATTTGGCCTACGCAGACGAAAAGCGGGTTTTGGAGATCGGTCTGTGGCTGAATACCCTGGAAAAATCGGGAAAAGTCCTGCGGGAGCAGGAGGATAAAATCCTGGTGGCCAGAAATCAGGATGAGGAGGTTGAGAATCAGATTCAGGAGATTCAGGCCCGGGAGGAAACGATCTTTTTAGAGATGAACTCCCACGCTGCTAAAGTGGATGAGCGCCGGCGGGAAATTCAAAGCCTTCAGGAGCTTTCTGGGGAAAAGGAGCACGAAGCCAGCCTGCTGAACAGCGACATTTCCCATAACGAGGAATTGATCTCCAGAGTGGAGGCTCAGATTCAGGAGGCCAGTTCCTCGGCGGATTCCATCGACGCGGAAATTGAGAAGCGCCGGGCGCTGATTTTAGAAAAAAAGAGCCGGGAGGCGGAAGATCAAAATGCCTTGGCTGCCTGTGAGCAGGAGCTGTTATCCTTGCAGGAGGAAGCGGGAAAATACTTGACAGAGGGAGAGGCCCTCAGCGGGGAAATCGCTTCGCTGACGGAAAAGGCCGGAGAGGCCAAGCTGACCGGGGTCACGGCGGCCTCCTCCATCAGTGAGATTGAAGCCCGCCTTGCCAAGGTGCAGGCGGATATTGCCCAGCGGCTCAGCGGCCTGCATCAGACCAATGAAGCGTTCAAGGATTACCAGCAAATGCTGGACGATACCAATGACCGGATCGGCGGCCTTGCCAACACAGTCAAGGGCTATGAGCTCCGCTTGGATTCCAGGCGGGGGAAATTAGCGGACAGCAAAAAGCTTGCCGACCAGCTTTCCTTAGATGCACAGGAAAAGCTTCGACGGGCGAATTTGCTGAGAGAGCTGGAGAGAAACCTGGAGGGCTTTCAAAAAAGCGTAAAAACGGTCATGAAGGAATCCCAGAGGGGAGCCTTATCCGGTGTCCATGGACCGGTGTCCCGCCTGTTCCAGGTTTCCAGCGAATACGCTGTGGCCATCGAAACTGCATTAGGCGGCGCTATGCAGAATTTGGTGGTGAGCACCGAGCAGGATGCGAAAAGGGCTATCCAGCTTTTAAAGCAGCGGGACAGCGGACGGGCTACCTTTCTGCCCTTGTCCACTATTAAAGGAAACGTGCTGAAGGAGCCGGGCCTGGAGGACTGTATGGGCTTTGTGGGCGTTGCGAGCCGGCTTTGCCGGTTTGACGCTCAGTATCAGGGCGTCATCGATTCCCTGCTGGGCAGGGTAGCGGTGGCGGAAAGCCTGGACGACGCTGTGGCCATTGCCAAACAGTTCCACTACCGGTTCCGGATCGTCACCCTGGACGGCCAGGTGGTTAACGCCGGCGGCTCCCTGACCGGAGGCTCGCTGGCCAGAAATTCGGGGCTCTTGAGCCGGGTAGGCGAAATAGAAAAGTATGAAAAGGAAGCGGCCGTTCTTCAGGAAAAGCTGAAAAAGGCCCAGGAGGAGTATCATCAGCTGCAGGCGGAGGTTTCTAAAAACGAGGCGGCGCTGTTAGGCGCCCAGGGAGAGCTGTCCTCCGCCCAGGAGGAGCGGATCCGTCTGGAGGCGGAACAGAAGAACCGCCGGGCGGAGCGGGAAAATCTGCAAAGGGCGGTTGAGGACCTGCAAAAGGAACGGGATCAGTCTCAGATACGGCTGAAAGAATTAAGGGCGGCCTTGGAGGCGTCCCGCAAGGTCCAGGAGGAAGCGGAACATGAAATTTCCGTAATCGAGGAAAAGCTTTCCCAAATCACCGGAAGCCAGGCGGAGTTCAGCAAAAAGCGGGAAGGAATCTCCCAAAGGATGCAGGAGCTTCGCATGGGACTCTTATCTCTGGAAAAGGATAAATCCTCCTTAGAGGCTGAGATCGCTTCCATGGAAAGCCGCAGACGAGGGGAAGCCGGAAGGATTACCCAGCTGGAGGAGGAGATTCAGGAGCTTAAACAAAAGAATGGGGAACTGCAAAAGGAGATTGCCCAGTGCCTGACCCAGGCTCAGAAGCTGAAAGAACAAGCCGCCGGAGTGGAGAAGTCCATTGAAGCGCTGAATCAGGAGCGGCTGGAGCTGGAAAAACAGTCCGCCCGTCTGCGGGCGGAGGAACGGGAAAAGCAGTCTCAAAGAGAGCTTACCGGCCGGGAGCTGGCCCGTTTGGAGGAACGGAAAGCCAATCTCCAAAAGGAATATGATGAAATTATCAGCCGCCTGTGGGAAGAATATGAATTGACCCGGAGACAGGCGGAGGAAACCGTCGGCCGGATAGAGGAGCCGGGCAAGGCTCAAAAGCGGCTGAATGAGCTGAAAAGTAAAATTAAAAGCTTGGGCACCGTCAATGTGGCCGCCATCGAGGAATATCAGGAGGTTTCCGAACGGTACCTCTTTATGCAGGAGCAGGTAGGAGACGTGGAGAAATCCCGGGAGGAGCTGCTTAAGCTGATCCGGGATCTGACGCAGAATATGCGTTCCTTGTTTGTTGCCCGGTTTGAGGAGATCAACAAGCATTTCGGCGCTACTTTTCAGGAGCTGTTCGGCGGAGGCGGGGCCCAGCTGAAGCTTTCCGACCCGGAGGACATTTTAAATTCCGGCATCGACATTTATGTCCAGCCTCCGGGAAAAATTGTCAGTCATTTGGAGCTTCTGTCCGGCGGCGAAAAGGCCCTGGTCGCTATCTGTCTCTACTTCTCCATTATGAAGGTCAGCCCGGCGCCGTTTTGCGTGCTGGACGAAATCGAGGCCGCACTGGATGACGTGAATGTCACCCGGTTCGCCTCGTATCTCCGCAGAATGAACGACAATACCCAGTTTATCGTCATCACCCACCGCCGGGGCACCATGGAGGAAGCCGATGTGCTTTACGGCGTTACCATGCAGGATGAGGGCGTTTCGAAGCTCCTAGAGCTGCGGGCGTCTGAGATCGAAGCCAAGCTGGGCATGAAAGCGTAACAAAAGGAGGAAGTCCTGTTGGGATTATTCAGTAAAATCAAAGAAGGCTTAAAAAAGACAAGGGACAGCGTAGTGGGGCAGATTGACTCTATGCTGAAATCCTTTACGAAAATTGACGACGACCTGTTCGAAGAGCTGGAGGAGCTTTTGGTGATGGGAGACGTGGGCATCAATACGGCTCAGCGCATTTGTGAGGAACTGAAAGCCAGAGTAAAGCGCGACGGCGTAAAAGACCCTAACCAGATCATGGGAATGCTTCGTAACGTGGTAAGGGAAATGCTGGAAGGAGATACCAGCCTCCATTTGGCAACCAAGCCTTCCATTATTCTGGTGATCGGGGTCAACGGCGTAGGAAAAACCACCACCATCGGTAAAATTTCCGCCCGTCTGACCCGGGAAGGGAAAAAGGTCGTGATCGCGGCGGCGGATACGTTCCGGGCGGCAGCCATCGACCAGCTGGCGGTCTGGGCGGACCGTTCCGGCGCCGACCTGGTAAAACAAGGCGAAGGCTCCGACCCAGCCGCGGTGGTGTTCGACGCGATTTCGGCGGCGAAATCCCGGAACGCGGATGTGATTATCTGCGATACCGCGGGGCGGCTTCACAACAAAAAGAATCTGATGGACGAGCTGAGCAAAATCGGCAGGATCATCGACCGGGAGCTGCCGGAGGCGGAAAAGGAAATTCTTCTGGTGCTGGATGCGGCCACCGGCCAAAATGCTGTGAACCAGGCTCGGGAATTTAAAAATTCCTGCGGCATTACCGGCATTGTGCTGACCAAGCTGGACGGCACCGCCCGGGGCGGCGTGGTCATCGCCATCAAGGAGGATTTGAATGTTCCGGTAAAGTTTATCGGCGTAGGGGAGCAGATCGACGATCTTCAGCCCTTCGACCCGGAGGATTTCGCCAACGCTCTGTTCGAGCCGGAGCAAGTCTGAAGCAGGAAACCGGAGAAAATAATATTGAGCGGCTTTACGCGCCGCGAACGCTGAAAAAGCAAAATGAAAAATTTTCACCCGGATGAGCGGAACGAAAACGCTGTGCGCTGCTCGGAATCAAACGGAAAAAGAGAAACGCGCAAGCAGAGACGTGGACAAAAATATTTTTTCTTTGCACGCTTCTGTCTGAAAAAGGACTGCTTGCATGAACATAAAATGAATAAAGAGGTGGCTTACCATGCAGTTTGTCATGGCGACCAATAATTTAAAAAAACGGGATGAAATGGAGCGCATTTTAAAGGAGCTTGGGATCGAGGTTCTGACCGCGAAGCAGGCAGGCGCCGATTTAGGAGATGTGGAGGAAACCGGCACTACCTTTGAGGAGAACGCCTATATTAAGGCAAAGGCGGCCTTGGACTTGACCGGTAAGGCCTCGATCGCCGACGATTCCGGCCTGATGGTGGACGCCTTAAACGGAGAGCCAGGGGTGTATTCCGCCCGTTATGGCGGCCCGGGCGCCACCGACGAGGAAAAGGTGCAAAAGCTTTTGAAAAACATAGAGAATGTACCGGAGGAAAAACGAACCGCCAGGTTTGTCTCCGCCATTTGCTGCTTATTCCCAAATGGAAAAGAGCTAATGGTGCGGGGAGAGTGCCCGGGAAAAATCGCGTACGCGCCGGCTGGAGAGGGCGGGTTCGGCTATGACCCGGTGTTTGTGGTAGAGGGCGGAAAAACCTTCGCCGAGCTGACGGCGGAGGAAAAGGACGCTGTGAGCCATCGCGGCGCCGCCCTAAGAAAATTAAAAGCGGCGCTGAGAGAAACGCTGGAAGGAGCTAAGGAATGTTAACAAGCAAGCAAAGGGCCTATCTCAGAGGATTGGGAAACCCGCTGGATACTATTTTAATGGTGGGCAAGGGCGGCATGAGCCCGGAAATTCTGAAGCAGGCGGATGACGCCATCACCGCACGAGAAATCATCAAGGGCAAGTGCCTGGAGACCTCGCCGTTATCCTCCCGGGAAGCGGCGGAGGAGATCGCCTCGCAAATCGGAGCCGAGGTGGTCCAGGTGATCGGCACAAAGTTTATTTTATACCGAAGAAATGAGAAAAAACCGGTGATTGTACTGCCGAAAAAATAAGGGAGCGTTATGGAACAGCGAATTGGAATTTTAGGGGGAACCTTTAATCCTATCCACAACGCCCATTTAAAAATGGCCTTGGATTTTTCAGAGACGCTTCATTTTGACAAGGTGCTGATCATCCCCACCAGAATCCCTCCCCATAAGCGGGCGGCGGATATGGCCTCAACCGAGGACCGGCTGGAAATGTGCCGGCTGGCGGCGCGGAGCAGTCCGGTATTTCAGGTGTCCGACCTGGAGATCAGGCGGCCCGGCCCCAGCTATACCTCGGACACTTTGGAATTTTTAAGCGGGGAAAATCCTGAAGCCAGATTCTACTTTTTAACGGGAGCGGATATGTTCCTCACTATTCAGGATTGGCGGCGGCCGGAAAAAATCTTTGAGCTTGCCACGATCTGCGCGGCCCCCAGAGAAAAATCTGATATTTTTATTTTACAAAACCACGCGAATCGGTTAAAATTACAATATGGAAGTTTGTTCCAATATGAAATTTTGGATATCCCCTTAATGCCGGTTTCCTCTACGGAAATCCGCAGACGGACCCGCTCTGGGGAGCCGATCGATCCTTTTGTGCCCAAGCAGGTGGCGGACTATATCCGGGAACGCCGCCTGTATCAATAAAAATGGGGGAGGTTTTTCCATGTCCATATCAGCGATGACGGTCGAGGACTGCAAAAAAATCATTCGGAAACGCCTGGGAGACTACCGTTACCAGCATTCGGTAAACGTATCGAAATGTGCTGCGGATTTGGCGGAAAAATATGGCGCCGATCCGCATAAGGCAAAAATCGCCGGCATACTTCACGACGCTACTAAGGAGACCCCATATCCGGAGCAGTTGCAAATGATGGAGCGTTATGGTATCCTATTAAGCGATATTGAAAAACAAGCGCCAAAGCTTTGGCACGCCGTTTCCGGCGCCTGCTTTATGGAGTATGAGCTGGGGATCGAGGACGAGGATATTTTGAACGCGGTGCGGTACCATACCACCGCCCGCAAAGGAATGACCACCCTGGAAAAAGTGATTTACATCGCTGATTTTATTTCTGCGGAACGGGATTATCCCGGTGTGGACGAGCTGAGAAGGGCGTCCCGGGAAAGCTTAGAAAGGGTGATGCTGGAGGGCCTTTCCTTCAGCATGTGCGATCTGTCCAAGCGGAAAATGCTGATCCATCCCAACACCTTTGAAGCATATAATGAAATTTTACTCGCTATGAAAAAGGAGTGACCCGTTTTTATGACATCCTTGGAGCTTGCGAAAGAAGCGGCCAAAATTTTAGACAGCAAAAAGGGAATTGATATTCAAGCCATCGGCGTCAGGGAGGTTACCACCCTGGCCGACTACTTTGTCATAGCTGCCGGCGGCAGCGGCACCCAAGTAAAGGCCCTGGCGGATGAGGTGGAATTTCAGCTCAAGCAGCTGGGAATTTCCCCTAACCATATTGAGGGGCACCGCTCCAATACCTGGATTCTTTTGGATTACGGCAATGTAGTGGTTCATGTGTTTTTGAAAGAGACTCGCGACTTTTATGACCTGGAGCGGTTGTGGCAGGACGGCGAGCAGATAGATTTATCTAGTGTGCTGGAATAAACAGGAGGGGTTCAATTTTGAAGTACGATCATACCGGCATGGAAGCAAAATGGCAGAAGCAATGGGAAGAAAAGGGCGTATTCCACGCGAGCAATGACTCCGACAAGCCCAAGTACTACACCCTGATCGAGTTTCCCTATCCCAGCGGCCAGGGACTGCACGTTGGCCATCCCAGATCCTATACGGCTCTGGATATCGTAGCGAGAAAACGCCGCTTGATGGGCTATAATGTGCTGTATCCTATCGGTTGGGATGCCTTTGGCCTGCCTACCGAAAATTTTGCCATTAAAAACCACGTCCATCCAGAGGTGGTGACAAAGAAAAATATCGCCCGCTTTAAGCAGCAGCTGCAGTCACTCGGCATTTCCTTTGACTGGAGCCGTGAGATCAACACCACGGATCCCAGCTATTATAAATGGACACAGTGGATCTTTTTGCAGCTGTTTAAGCACGGCTTGGCGTATAAAAAAGAGGCTTCCGTAAACTGGTGCACCTCCTGCAAATGCGTGCTGGCCAACGAAGAGGTGGTCAACGGCGTTTGCGAGCGCTGCGGCAGCGAAGTGGTGCGAAAGGTGAAATCCCAGTGGATGCTGAAGATCACCGAGTATGCTCAGCGCCTGATCGATGATTTGGATTTGGTGGATTATCCGGACCGTGTCAAGGCGCAGCAGAAAAACTGGATCGGCCGTTCTACCGGTGCGGAGGTGGATTTTGACACCACCCTGGGCGATAAGCTGACCGTGTACACCACCCGGCCGGATACCCTGTTCGGCGCGACTTATATGGTGATTTCCCCGGAGCATCCCATGATTGAAAAATGGGCTGGTCAAATTCAGAATATGGACGAGGTGCGGGCTTACCAGGAGGCGGCCGCGAAGAAGTCCGATTTTGAGCGGACTGAAGTAGCTAAGGACAAAACCGGTGTAAAGCTGCTTGGCGTACAGGCCATCAATCCGGTCAATGACCGGGAAATCCCGATCTTTATTTCCGATTACGTTTTGGTGTCCTATGGCACCGGCGCAATTATGGCGGTGCCTGCCCACGATACCAGAGACTGGGAATTCGCTAAGAAATTCGGCCTTCCCATTATCGAAGTCGTAAAGGGCGGTAATGTACAGGAAGAAGCCTTTACAGACTGTGCAACAGGAATTATGGTAAACTCCGGGCTGTTGGATGGCCTCTCTGTAGAGGAGGCCAAGGTGAAGATCACCAAGTGGCTTACGGAAAATCACAGAGGCCGCGCTAAGGTGAACTTTAAGCTGAGAGACTGGGTATTCTCCCGTCAGAGATACTGGGGAGAGCCTATCCCGATTGTGTATTGCGAGAAATGCGGCTATGTTCCTCTGCCGGAGAGCGAGCTGCCTCTGACCCTGCCGGAAGTAGATTCTTATGAGCCGACGGAAAATGGGGAATCTCCCTTAGCCAATATGACCGATTGGGTGAATACCACCTGTCCTCACTGCGGCGGCCCCGCCAAGCGGGAAACCGATACCATGCCTCAGTGGGCCGGCTCGTCCTGGTATTTTCTGCGGTATACCGATCCCCGCAACGATCAAGCCCTGGCGTCTCAACAGGCGCTGGAGTACTGGACGCCGGTGGACTGGTATAACGGCGGAATAGAGCATACCACACTGCACCTGCTTTACAGCCGCTTCTGGCATAAGTTCCTTTACGATATCAAGGTTGTTCCCACGCCGGAGCCCTATGCCAAGCGCACCAGCCATGGCATGATCCTGGGAGAAAACGGCGAGAAAATGAGCAAATCCAGAGGAAATGTGGTAAACCCGGATGACATCGTCAAGGAATACGGGGCCGATACCATGCGCTTGTTTGAAATGTTCATCGGCGACTTTGAGAAGGCCGCGCCCTGGAGCGCCGCTGGAATCCGCGGCTGCCGCCGCTTTGTGGAGCGCTATTGGAACTTGCAGGATATCCTGGTAAAGGATGGCGGAATCCGTGCCTCGCTGGAGACTCCTTTCCATAAAACCATCAAAAAGGTGGGAGAGGATATTGAAAACCTGAAGTTCAATACCGCGATCGCCGCCTTAATGTCCCTGATTAATGATATTTATGACAGCGGCTCTATCACGCCGGAGGAGCTTAAGGTGTTTACGATTCTGCTGAACCCATTTGCCCCTCATGTCACGGAAGAGGTGTGGAGCCTTAATAAGCTGGGAGAGGAAATGGTATGCCAGCAGCAGTGGCCGGCCTATGACGAGAATAAATGCAAGGATGAGACCATAGAAATTGTCGTGCAGGTAAACGGCAAGGTTCGCGGCAAGCTTTCCATGCCCGCCGATGTGGCCAAGGATGCGGCCGTTGCCGCGGCGAAGGCAGATGAGAAAATCTGCGCCGCAATCGGCGGAAAGACTATTCTAAAGGAGATTTACGTGCCTGGAAAGCTGGTCAACCTTGTGGTAAAATGAGCCGGTTCTGTGGGAATTAGAGAGGTTTTTCCAGGGCGTTATGTAACAAATAATGATTGTAAATATTTACCAAATTAGGGTTTTATTTCCTAGAGAATAAAACAAATTTGTGAACTTTCACACATTGCCCTTGACACCTAAGATCCGCTACTGTATAATATTTTAGTATCGTGAGACACAAATACCCCTGTCGTTCGACGGAGGGGAGGGAAATAGATGGCTGAAATTAGAATTAAGGATAACGAGTCTTTGGACAGTGCTTTGAGAAGATTTAAGAAGCAGTGTGCCAGAGCCGGTGTTATTGCCGAGGTGCGTAAGAGAGAAGCTTATGAAAAGCCCTCCGTACGTCGCAAAAAGAAGTCTGAAGCAGCTCGTAAGCGCAAGTTTAAATAAGCTGCGACAGGCTTATGACAGCGGCTGCTCCAATTGAATTCAAGCGTTTTGAAAAAGCGGGCAGGATTGCCCGCTTTTTTAATGCCGCCGAAAAGGCCGGATACATCCACCAGCTGAGCTGGTGGTCAAAAATGGCCCCCAAAGGGGCTGCCGCAAGAGATAGGCCCAGAGGGCCTGGGCAAGCTATGGGTTCATCCCGTGGTTTTGATTGGAGGTTTTTATGTCTTTTTTTCTGCCTACGGTAGCTTTGAAACGGGTGACGGATATCTCTGAAGAACTGCTGAATTCCTTGGGAATCCGGGCTGTGTTTTTAGATGTAGACAATACCCTATCGACTCATGGCTCTCAGTCTCCGTTTGAGGGCTCGGTGGCTTGGGCCCAAAATCTGGTGGAACAGGGCTTCCAGCTTTTTATTATTTCGAATAATTTTAAAGAGCGGGTAGAACCTTTTGCCGCCCAGTTTCAGCTGCCCTTTGTCCATTTCGCGGCAAAGCCGCTGCCGTGGGGATATTTAAAAGCAAAAAAAGGCTTGCGGAATCAAGTGAAAAACAGCCAGTGCCTGGTGGTAGGAGACCAAATATTTACAGATATCATCGGGGCTAATCTATGCGGCATGAAATCAGTGCTGCTGGAGCCGATTCAGCTGGAGAATACCGCCAGCTTTCGGCTGAGACGGAAGTGGGAACGGCGATTTCGCAAAAAAGCGAAAATGGGACGGAGTTAAAAAAGCCAGGAGGTAGTGAGGAAAGTTGAAAAAGATATTGGTACTGCTGGGGCCGAACTTAAATATGATCGGCGTGCGGGAAAAAGGAATTTACGGCACGGAGACAGCGGAGAGCATTGACGCCCAGATTCGGGACTACGCAGACAAGGCGGGCTGCGCCTGCGAAATCTTCCAGTCCAATTGGGAGGGGGCTTTAGTGGATAAAATCCACGAGGCGAAGGATGTGTTCGATGGGGCGGTCATCAATGCGGGAGCGCTGACCCATTACAGTTATGCCCTGAGGGATGCGATTTCCTGCCTGCGGATTCCCTTTGTAGAGGTTCATATGAGCAATATTTATGCCCGGGAGGAATTCCGGCACCATTCCGTGATTTCGCCGGTATGCGCCGGACAGATCGCGGGCTTCGGAAAAAACAGCTATTTTTTGGCTATCGACGCTTTAAAGCGCTTACTTTGAAATGAAAGAATACAGATGGATAAAAGTGTTTTGTAAAATCGTTGAAAAGCATCGATAAAAGCCAGAAAGGAGGCGGCGGTTATGGCGGAAAGAACAGAGCGGCTAATGTCGCTTTTGCCGGAGGCGGTGGGAGAGCAGGCCGTAGACGGCGCGTTGATCACATCTCCGGCAAACCGTTTGTATCTCACCGGGATGGAAACCTCGGCGGGCTACGTGCTGGTCACCCGGCGGGAAGCCTATTTTATTGTGGACTTCCGTTATTATGAGGCTGCCTGCAAGCAGGTTTCCCATTGCAAGGTGGTGGAGTTTTCCAAAATCGGGGAGACGCTGAAGGAGCTTGCCCGTCAGGAAGGGCTCAAGGGCATTTTATTAGAGTATGAGGGGATTTCCTTGTCCTCTGCCCAGCAGATGGAAACGATTTTCCATGCGGCTGGGGCTAGGGTGGTTAAGGATCGAACCTTAGACCGGCTTCTGCACCAAATGCGCCGGATCAAGGAGCCGGGGGAGCTTCGGGAGATGAACACAGCCCAAGAAATTACCGACGCCGCTTTTTCCCACATCCTTGCTAAAATCAAGGAAGGAATCACGGAACGGGAGCTGGCGCTGGAAATCGAATTTTTTATGAGGAGAAACGGCGCGGAAAGCGTTTCCTTTGATTTGATCGTAGTTTCCGGAAAGAACGGCTCCTTGCCTCACGGCGTGCCTGAGGAAAAGCCCGTTGAAAAAGGCGATTTTATCACAATGGATATTGGTGCCGTCTATCACCATTATTGCAGCGACATGACGAGAACAGTGGCTCTCGGCCAGGTGACGGATGAACAAAAACAGGTATATGAGACGGTCCTAAAGGCTCAGCTGGCCGCCTTGGCCGCGATTGGCCCTGGAAAGTCCTGTAAGGAGGTGGACGCCGCGGCCAGAGATTTAATCACGCAAGCGGGCTATGGGCGCTGCTTCGGCCACGCAACCGGTCATTCCGTAGGTCTGGAAATCCACGAGGAGCCCAGATGCGGTCCGTCCAGCCCGGATATCCTGGAGCCGGGCGTAGTGATGACTGTTGAGCCCGGAATTTATCTGCCGGACCGGTTTGGCGTAAGGATCGAGGATATGGTGGTAATTACAGAAAACGGGTATCAGAATTTTACGAAATCATCAAAAGAGTTGATTCTTTTATAATTTGTGAGAAAAAACTTGAAAAATACGGTGATTTAGGATAAACTCTATATTAGATAATTTTGTATTGGAGGATCATATATGGTATCAGCAGGTGATTTCAGAAACGGCATTACCTTTGAAATGGATGGGAATGTATATTCGATTATAGAATTCCAGCATGTTAAACCCGGAAAGGGAGCGGCTTTTGTCCGCACCAAAATCAGAAACGTGATTACCGGCAGCGTGGTGGAAAAGACCTTCAATCCCAACGACAAATATCCCACCGCCTTTATCGACAGAAAGGATATGCAGTATCTGTACAACGACGGAGATCTGTATTATTTCATGGATTTGGAGTCTTATGAGCAGCTGCCAATCAACAAAAGCGTGCTGGGTGACAACTTTAAATTTGTGAAAGAAAATATGGAGTGCAAGGTGCTTTCTTATAAGGGCAGCGTGTTCGGCGTGGAGCCCCCGTTCTTTGTGGAGCTTCAGGTGACCAAGACGGATCCCGGCTTTAAGGGGGATACCGCTACCAACGCCACTAAGCCTGCCACTTTGGAAACCGGCGCGGAGATCAAGGTTCCGTTGTTTATCGACGAAGGGGAAATGATCCGCGTAGATACCCGTACCGGCGAATATATGGAGCGCGCTTAACCAATACTATTCATTGGCGGTTTCCTGTTTTTGGAAGTGGATTGTGAAGGAAGCGGAAAGAAAGGAAGCCCAATCAATTCAGAAACGAACAAAACGAATTTTAAGGAGGTACAGGTATGACTTTAACAGAAAAAACCGCGTACATCAAAGGTCTTGTAGAAGGGTTGGAGCTGAACGCTGACGAAAAAGAGGTCAAGGTTATCAATGCGATCATCGGCCTGTTAGACGATATGGCCCTGACGGTTTCCGACTTAGAGGAAAGCATGAACGATATGGGCAACCAGCTGGATGAGGTAGACGAGGACTTGTATTATCTGGAGCAGGACTTCTACGATGAGGATGAAGATGACGGCGAGGATGAGGAATATTATGAGGTCACCTGTCCCACCTGTAATGAAACTATCTGCGTTTCCGAGGATGTTTTGCTGAAGGGCGGTATTCAGTGCCCTAACTGCGGCGAATCCTTGGAGTTCGACTTCGACGATTTAGAGTGCGACTGCGGTTGCTGCTCTGATGCTGACGATGAGGACTATTGCGGCTGTGGCTGCGGCGAGCAGGTAGAAGAACCTATTAAATAAAAACAGCTGTCTTCATTTTCACAGCTTGCCCTTTGTTACCGGCAGCTAATCAGAAAGCGGCTGCTTTGTAAAATCTTGAAGGCTGTTTGATAAAAAATTAATTAAAAGAAGCCCGCCGGCATTTGCCGGCGGGCTTCTTTTACAGCAATCGGTAAAGCTGAGAGGCGGTTTCCTTTTTGGCGTATTCCGTTACATCCAGTACCTCCGCTTTTAACGGATGGCTACCCATCTGAATTTCCAAAACATCGCCAACCTTCACATCGTAGGAAGCCCGGGCAGGCTTTCCGTTGACCAGCACTCTGCTGGCATCGCAGGCCTCGTTGGCCACAGTACGCCGCTTAATTAAACGGCTGACCTTTAAATATTTATCCAGTCTCATAAAATCCTCCATATTTTGTAATGCTTTTATTATAGAGGATGCAGAGCGGGTTTTCAAGAGAGATCAGGCGTTTTGCCGCAGGCCTTCGATTTCACTTTTGGTTGCCATGATGTTTTGAGCGTAGGTGGTGGTATAGGTTCCGTTGGCAATGGCGTTTTGATAGCCGCCCACGCCCATATTATAGGCCATCAGGCCGTCATGTTCGCCGTATTGATGGACAAAGCCGGAAATAATACTGACGCCTGCCAAAATATTTTCATAAGGATCCTGAAGATCAGTGATCCCATAAAGCTCATATAAGGATTGAGAATTGATGCTGTTAATCTGCATAATCCCGCTGTCAGAAGAGCCATCCTCATAATACCTCACTGCGGAGGGATCATAGTTGCTTTCGTGGTACATCATGGCCAAAACCAGTTCGTAACTGACCTGCTTTTCCTGACACTGCTGGTAAGTGTAAGCCTGCAGCTCCTGGGACAATGGAATTTCCGGGATATAAAATTCCGAAAGCTCTATAGCGTTGTCGGAATTAGCGGGTATAGCGGGCTCTGAGGGATCGCCGGAGGCTTCCGCAGGCTCAGCCGGCTCGGAAGACGCGGCCTCTTGACTGCTGAAATCAGGTGAGGAGGCTTCGGAAGCAGGAGCATCCGGCTCAGAGGAAGACGGCTGCGCAGTCTCCTGCGGCTGAGTACAGGTATTGAAATCGTCGGGAAACGATTGGACGAGCTGGTCCAGCGGATCCATAAAAGCCTTAGCTTTTATAGCTTCCAGGCTTTCATCGGGCGTTTTCATAGCCGGCGCTTCTACAAGGGCGGCCGGGTAAGAAGCCACAAAGGATATGCCCATCATGAGAGACAGACAAATCGTCCATAACTTTTGCATTTAGGGTCCTCCTTAAAGTAACAGTCCTGTTACATTAATATGCTTGTCTATGAAAAATAGTCCATACTCAGTTTTCCCGCTTTTTTCCTGCTCTAATCAAATAAATAAAAAACTTCTTTGCCCCAGGTCGAACCGTGTCGGATCAGGGCAAAGAAGCTTTTTTTCAAAAGGGAAATCTGGTTAGGAGGCGCTTTTCATCTCCAAACGAAGCTTGTCGGAAATCATGGCGATGAATTCGCTGTTGGTGGGCTTTCCGCGGCTAGTGTGGATGGTATAGCCGAAATAGGAGTTTAAAATATCCACGTCGCCGCGGTCCCAAGCCACTTCGATGGCATGACGGATCGCCCTTTCCACTCTGGATGAGGTGGTTTCATATTTCTTTGCCACAGCAGGATAAAGCTGTTTTGTGACAGCGTTGATGATTTCAGGATTTTCAATGGACATCAAAATGGAGTCTCTAAGATAGTGATAACCCTTGATATGAGCTGGAACTCCGATTTGATGAAGAATATCGGTCACCTGAATTTCGATGCTTTGACCCTGTATGGAATGGGAAGCCACAGGCTTGCCGCCGGCGGAAGGCTGGCAGGAGCCTTTTAAATGGAGAATCCTTGAGGCGAGCTCCTTGACGTTGTAGGGCCTTAACACGAAATAGGAGGCGCCGGCGCTCATGACCTCTTTTTCCAGCACAGAGCTGTCAAAATTAGAGAGAACAATAAACATCGGATGCTTGCCAGGCTTCTCCATAGCGGAGGCAACCACGCCGATTCCATCCATGCTGGGCATGAATAAATCCAATACCACTACATCAGGATTCACTTCGTTGATCGCGTTTAATACCTGGATGCCATCCTTTTGGCAGAAGTGAAGGTCAAAACCATAATCGTTGAGGATCTTGGCGTCCTCTCGATGAAATTCGGCAGCTTGTTCGGTAATCAGCATTTTTACATGATTTTCCATTTTGAAATCCCCCTATATTTTTTTCTCTGTCATAACATTACCATATATTGGTAAAAATGGCAATACTTTTTTGAAAAAATTTTGCGGGCAGGGGGAAGATAATAGCATAAAACCCAGTAATAATGCGATATTTAAAATTAATTTAAGATGCCAATTTTTGGGAATTTACCAATTCGTAGGAATTTTCCAGCATGTTTTCCGCAAAAATCCCATAGCCTTTTTCCGGTTCATTGACGAAAACATGGGTGACGGCTCCCACCAGCATGCCATTCTGAATGATAGGGCTGCCGCTCATTCCCTGAACAATGCCGCCGGTTTTTTCCAAAAGTTCAGGGTCCGTGATTTTTACAATCATATTTTTAGTGGGTACATCCTCGTTATAATTTACGCTTTCGATTTCGATATCATAATATTGCGGTTCGTTGCCCTGGATGGTTGTAAGAATTTGAGCCTTTCCAGGAACTACCTGCTGCTTCATAGCCACAGTCATGGGCTCGTTGGAAGCGGGACACTGATCCATGGTTCCGTAAACGCCGGTCTGAATATTCGCTGAGAGATTGCCGATTGCGTTGTTATTGCTGAAATAACCCCGCAGTTCTCCGGGCGTGCCCTTTTCACCCTTTACGATACCGCTGATGTTGGCGGAAACAATATCGCCGCTCAGCAGAGGCATCAGGTCGCCTGTGTCAATGTCGCAGATTCCATGGCCCAGCCCGGCAAAGGAGTGCTCCTCAGGGTTGTAAAAGGTGAGCGTTCCGATGCCGGCGGAGGAGTCTCGGACCCAAAGCCCGGCCTTGTAAGAGATGCCGTCGTCAGCTTTCACAGGGGTGATTTGGACCTCAAAGCTCATGTTAGACCGCAGCACCGACAGGCTCAAAGGAACGCCGCCGCTCTTCTCTATGATAGCCGCGACCTCCTCATTGGTATTCACTTGGATGCCGTTGATACTGGTAATCACGTCGCCGATTTTTAATCCGGCGGAACGGGCGGGATTCACTGTTTTTCCGTTTGACTTTAAATCAGACATGCCGACTACCACCACGCCCTGGGTAAAAATCTTGACGCCGAAGGGAGTGCCGCAGGGGATCACCTGGGTTTCTTCCACCACCTCAACGTCTACGGTTTTAATAGGAATAGCGTCCAGCAGCATCAGGTCTGCCTGATAGGTTTCGTCGGGATGATTTAGAATTCCCGCTTCGACCAGTGTCTGATTATTTTCTGTTTTCGCGGTGACCGGAATCATGTTATGGGTCTGTATGCCGCTGTTTTGGGTCACCTTATAATTATCAGGCAATGAGTTCGCCAAATAGGCTCCAACGCCCAGAAGGCCGCACAGAACCACAGCTAGGGCGATGGTAATGCCTTTGATAAATTTTTTCATAATTTTCTCCTTTCTGTGGCCGGTTTTACGAGAAAATCGGTACATGCTTACTGTTCCACACGGGGAAAAAACTATTTTGACAAAATCCTTTTATTCAGAGTAATTTTGCCATTTATGACGCTGAAAGCCCCATTGCTTCAGCAGATGATGGAGCGTATTTCCTGTTTTGACAAAAGAAAAATTTTAAAAATCCTTTTTATGATTTAGAGAGGCTTTGGAATCCCAGGGCTTTGCATAATGGGGCGTTGAAAATCATAAGTATCATTATGATTTCAATAGGAGGGAAAAAGGATGGCAGAATTAAAAATAGAGAAAAAAGCCGGAATGCCCCACAATTTGATTTTAGAGGACAGGAAAAAGCTGGTGGTATCCGGAGTGGAGGATGTGGACAGCTTTGATGAGCAGACCGTGGTAGCCTATACCGCTGTAGGAGAGCTGATGATTAAAGGGGAAGGGCTCCACATCAATAAACTGAGCTTAGAAACGGGGGAGCTGACGCTGGATGGAGAAATTGCCTCCTTGACCTATACGGAAAACCGTTCCAGCAACGGCTCTTTTTTTTCCAAGCTGTTCCGGTAAGGATGTGACCTTTTGGAGATTACAGTGGCGGGCCAATGGGAGCTGTTTTTATACGCCGGGCTGCTGGGCGTGCTTCTGGGAGCCTATTATGATGTGTTCCGGATTATCCGCTACCTGACTGCGCAGGGAAAGCGGCAGACCTTTTTCTGGGACCTCTTTTATTTTTTCAGCAGCGGCGTTGCGACCTTTCTGTTTCTTCTGGCGGCAAACCAGGGACAAATGCGGTTTTATCTTCTGGCGGGAGAACTGATCGGCTGGTGCCTGTATCACCTGACCTTGGGGCAGGCCACGCTCTTTATCAGCAGGCTGGTAGTAAAGGTGCTGCAGCGGATTTTTTCCTGGATCAAGCGTCATGTTTTGAAGCCGGTTTGGAGGGCGGTTTGCTGGATTTGGAAAAAATTTGAAAAAGTATTCAAAAAAGCTCTTGGTTTTGCGAAAAAAATTGCGGTAAAATCAAAAAATAGCTTGAAACGCAGGCGCAGAATAGTGTATACTTTAAATAAACATTCTCCTAAAAAGAAACGTGGAAAGCAAAAGGACGCCAAAAAGAAGGGAAGGAAGAAACATGCAGGAAGTAAAAACCAAAAAAGCTAAAAAGAGTTTCTTTCTCCGCTTGGCAGTTTTTGTCTTTATCTGTTATGTCGCTGTGATGCTGGTCAACCAGCAGATGCAGATCAGCGAAAAGCGGAAGGCGTTGGATGACCTAAATCAGGCGATCAAGGTCCAGGAGCTTCAAAACGACCAGCTTCGGGATGTTTTGAATTCCAAGGACGGGAACCAGGAGTACATAGAGCGTATTGCCAGAGGAGATCTTGATTTGGCTAATCCGGGAGAGCGTGTGTTTATTAATATTGCAGGGAATTGATGTTTAGGGACATCGAAAATCAAGGGAGGAAAACAGTTCTATATGCAGCTTGAGGTAGGAATGGTTTTGGAAGGCAAGGTTACCGGCATTACAAAATTTGGCGCGTTTATCGAGCTTCCCGGCGGAAAAACTGGTATGGTACATATTTCAGAGGTCGCCCCTACGTTTGTAAAGGAAATCCGCGACTTTGTAACGGAGAACCAAACGGTCAAGGTCAAGGTGCTCAGCATCAGCGAAGACGGCAAGGTCAGCCTTTCCATGAAAAAAGCCATGGATCCGGCTCCGCGCCCCCAGCAGCGCAGTTCCGCTCCCGCTCGTTCTGTAAGCCCCGGACGGCCCGGTTCCTTTGAATGGCAGGGCAGCCGAGGCAGGTCCAGCGAGCCTGCCAGCTTTGAGGACATGATGTCCAGATTCAAGCAGGCCAGCGATGAAAAGATGTCCGATTTGAAGCGGGTGACGGAAAATAAGCGGGGAGGCTTTTCCCGACGCGGCTCCGGACAGCAAAAATAAAGAAATGGGCGAGCACAGCTTTGTGTTCGCCTTTTTGTATGGAAATCCACGAGGAGGAACGCTATGTATTTTATTAATGGAAAAATCCACACCATGGAGGGCTCAAACTATGAAAGCGGATATCTCCATATCGTCAATGGAAAAATCGCGGAGATCGGGGAGATGTCCGATTTCACCTTGGATGATGAAAAAATAGTGGATCTGAAGGATCAAGATGTGTATCCCGGCTTTATAGACGCCCACACCCATCTGGGAATGTTTGAGGATGCCATCACCTTCGAGGGAGATGACGGCAACGAGGAAACCGAACCGCTGACGCCCCAGCTAAGGGCGCTGGACGCCGTTAATCCTATGGACCGGTGCTTTACCGAGGCGCTGGAGGGTGGAATTACCACTGTGGTGACAGGACCCGGCAGCGCAAATCCGGTCGCGGGACAAATGCTGGCAATGAAAACCTATGGCCGGCGGATCGACGATATGGTTTTAAAAGAGCCTATGGCGATTAAATTTGCATTAGGAGAAAATCCTAAGTCGGTTTATCATAGTAAAAATCAGTCCCCCACCACCAGAATGGCAACCGCCGCAGTGATTCGGGAGCAGCTTTCAAAGGCAAAACGCTATTTAGAGGATCAAATAAAGGCTGACCAGTCTCCGGAGGGAGATTATGATCCGCCGGAATACGACGCCGGATGCGAGGCGCTGGCGCCGCTGCTGGAACGCAAGATCCAGGCGCACTTTCATGCGCACCGGGCGGATGATATTTTTACCGCGATTCGTATCGCTAAGGAATTTAATCTGGATTATGTTTTAGTTCACGGCACTGAGGGGCATCTGATCACCCGGGAGCTTCTACAAGATCGGGTGCAGGTGCTGTCCGGACCATTTCTGGGGGACCGCTGCAAACCAGAGCTGAAGAATATGACGCCCCGGTCCCCAGGAATACTGGCAAGGGCTGGAATCCCTACTGCGATCATTACCGACCACCCCGAGACTCCGATTCAATATTTGCCGCTGTGCGCCGCTCTGGCTGTGCGGGAGGGAATGGATCGGGAGCAGGCTTTGGAGGCGATTACGATTACTCCAGCCAGGATCTGCGGACTGGACAAGCGGGTGGGCTCCATCAAAGAGGGGAAGGATGCCGATTTTGTGGTATATCAAGGAGATCCGCTGGAATTGATGAACAAGCCTGAAATGGTAATTTGCGGTGGAAAAATCGTTTATGAAAGAAAATAAAACAAATGTTGTACAAACTGTACTAAAATTATAAATTTTTTGTGAAATCCTTTAAATAATTTGCCGGGCATGGTATAATAAAAATAACGATTAACCCTAGAGATTTCATTTTACTAATCGTTACAAGCTTAATTTAAAGGAGGACAGGAAGCATGAAGATCACCATAACAGGAAGAAAAGTATCTTTACGCGATAATTTTAAGGAGCGGGTGGAAAAGAAGCTGAAAAAATTCGGCCGCATGTTCGGTGAGGACGCTTCAGCCAGCGTTACGGTCACCGTGGAGAAACGCAGGCAGACCGTAGAAGTGACGATTCGCACCGCGGATGGTATGGTGTACCGCTCCGAGCAAACCGCTCCGGAAATGAACGACGCTCTGGATGAAGTGGTCAATGCCCTGGGCCGTCAAATTCGTAAAAATAAGTGTAAGCTGGAAAAGAAAATCCGCGCGGTGGGAGCCATCGATGAGTTTTTGGCTCAAGAGACAGAGGAAGCTTCCGCCGAGGAGGAAGCTGAGGGCGATTACAAAATTGAGCGGATCAAGCACTTCGCTTTGAAGCCTCTGCTGGTGGAGGAAGCGATTTTACAGATGAATATGATAGGCCATCAGTTTTTTATGTTTCAAAATATGGAGACTGGAGACGTAAATGTGGTTTATGTAAGAAAGGACGGCACTTACGGACTTCTGGAGCCTGCGGAGGAATAAGACTTGCAGGGCCTGGAAAGAACTGATATAATAAAAATTCAGAGAAACTAGCAAGTATTAGAAAATGACAAGGTGGCTGCGGCCATCCGGCCTCTGCCGGTTTGGCCGCAGCCTTGTTATTATGCGTGCCGGCTTTGCGGGCGAACCAGCCCTCAGAGGGCTTTCACTTGAGGCTTCGGAAAAAATCAAGCCGTAGGGTGAGGAATGGACCTGCTGTGGAAAGCCGGCGTTTAGTAGTCATAGGCTGAAAAGCTGTGAAAACCGTAGCGCAGACGAAAAATCGGTAGGCTTTGTTCGAATGAAGCGTTTTGCTGGCGGCAGAGCCTGATAAGGCTTATGAAACCGCAGTTTGTGCCGGCGGCTATAACTTTGTAGGAAGAGGATTGATTCATGGAAATCACGATGGTATGCCCTTGCCTGCTGGGGCTGGAGGGCTTGGTAAAGGACGAGCTTCTGTATTTGGAGGCGCAGAATATACGGCCTCAAAACGGAAGGGTAGTGTTTCAGGGCGGCCCAGAGATTCTGGCCCGGGCTAATATAAACTGCCGGTACGGTGAACGCATTTTGATTCAAATGGGGGCCTTTGAGGCTAAAACCTTTGAGGAGCTGTTTCAGCAAGTAAAATCTCTGCCCTGGGAGCTGTGGATTGGCAGACAGGACAGCTTTCCGGTCAAGGGAAGAAGCTTGGATTCCCAGCTGAAAAGTGTCCCGGATTGTCAGGCTATCGTTAAAAAGGCGGTAGTGGAACGGCTGAGGCAGAAGTATCGGATTTCCTGGTTTGAAGAAACTGGTTTTGCCAGGCAGATCCAGTTTTTGATTTTAAAGGATCGGGTTTCTGTCATGCTGGATACTTCAGGAATTGGACTTCATAAGCGCGGCTACCGGGCGAACGCCACAGAAGCGCCCATTAAGGAAACCCTTGCGGCGGCAATGGTTAAGCTTTCCCGGGTTTATCGCGACAGTATCCTGTTTGATCCTTTTTGCGGCTCCGGAACCATCCTGGTGGAGGGAGCCATGTACGCTATGCATCTGGCGCCGGGACTGCGGAGACGGTTTGCGGCGGAGCGGTGGGATCAGATTCCTGCACAGGTGTGGCGGAAAGAGCGGGAAAGGGCCCAGGACCTGATTCAAAAGGATGCTGCTTTTACAGGCTTTGGATATGATATCGACGAGAATGCCCTGGCGATCGCGAGGGAAAACGCCGCAAAGGCGGGCGTGTCCGGCAAGCTCCGTTTTGAGCGCCGGGACATTCGGGAATTGGAGCTTGCGGGGGAAAGAGGCGCGGTTATCTGTAATCCGCCCTATGGTGAACGTTTGTTGGATCAACAGGCGGCTCAAGAGCTTTACCGGGTGATGGGACAGAAGCTTCAGCGGAAAAGGGGATGGAGCTACACAGTAATCAGCCCGGAAGAACAGTTTGAGCAGTATTTTGGCAGAATGGCCGATAAACGGCGAAAGCTTTATAACGGTATGATTAAATGCCAGGTTTATCAGTATTTTAAATAAGATTCAGGAGGGAAATGACATGTTTCAGTTTCAGCCGGAAAAAGCCAGATGGTTTTCAGAGCCAAGGCGGTATGAAATTCAGCCGGATCGGGTAATCATTACCACTGATCCGGGCTCTGATTTTTGGCAGAGGACTTATTACGGATTTCAGAACGACAACGCCCATGTATTGTTAAACAGCACGAAAGAACCGTATTTCTCTTTTACCGTCAAAGCCAGCTTTCAAAGCAGCACCCTGTTTGATCAATGCGGTTTGGCAATTTATCAAAACAGCGGCAGCTGGGCCAAGGCTTGTATTGAGTATCATGACGAAAAGGAATCTTGGCTTGGGAGCGTGGTTACCAACCGGGGCTACTCCGATTGGTCTACATCGGAGATTTCTTCTTCTGTTACCAGTGTGTATTACCGTTTGAGCCGCAGGGAAAGCGATTTTTGCTTTGAAAATTCCTTTGATGGAATCCGTTTTCACCAAATGCGTATTTTCCATTTGGAGGAAGGAAGCGGAGAGGTTCACTTTGGACTGATGGCTTGCTCGCCGGGGAAAGGGTCCTTTCAGGCGGTATTTACCGAAATGAACGTAACAGAATGTCTGTGGAAAGCGCATACTTAAACATATAGATAAAAGCCCAGATGCTGATTCACAGCGTCTGGGCTTTTTGCGCTTAGCGACCAGGCAGCCCTGGCTGCGCTATTGTAGATCGCAAAGATTAATGGAGTTATGGATAATTAAATCGGGGGCGGAAAACTTTTATATGTTTTCCGCCCCCCGCACCGAGATAAAGCAATCTAATCAATATTGCCTTAAAATTATAATATATCATAAAAAACAATCAATCCGAACCCACCGCCAACCGGCATAAGGTTCGGATTGATTTGTTATGGTGGAGACGAAGAGGATCGAACTCTCGACCTTACGGATGCGAACCGTACGCTCTCCCAGCTGAGCTACGCCCCCGAATTGTTCACTGAAGTTTCCAGCGAACAAAAAATATTATAGCACTACCTTACACAGATTTCAACTGTTTTTTTCATTTTCTAAATAAGTTTCGCAAAATTCTTTCATGCAGCACTGCTCGCATTTTGGTTTTCTGGCGTCGCACACAGCCCTGCCGTGAAGTACCAGGCGGTGACAAAAATCATTAGATTCCTTAGGATCGAGGGCGTCCTTTAAAATCATCTCGATTTTGTATGGATCCTTTAAATTATGAAAGCCAAGGCGGCGCGTCAGCCGTATGCAGTGAGTATCCACCACCACGGCAGGCTTATGAAAAATATCGCCCAACACCAGATTGGCGGTCTTTCTGCCGATACCGGGCAGACGAGTCAGCTCCTCTAAGGTGTCCGGAACCTTTCCGCCAAATTCATCCCGCAGCATTTGGCACATCGCGATAATATCTCTGGCCTTTGTTTTATATAGGCCGCAGGTGCGGATGTCCTCTTCCACCGCAGAAATATCAGCGTCAGCAAAAGCGCAGACGTCCGGAAAATCGGAAAACAGCTTCGGTGTTACCATATTTACCCTTAAATCGGTGCATTGGGCGGCAAGCCGGGTGGAAATCAGCAACTGGAGAGGATCACGGTAGGTGAGAGAACAGATTGAGTCCGGATATTCCTTTTTTAACGCGGCTACCGCCAGAGATGCCCGTTCTTTGTTCGTCATAAAATAAACCTCCTATGGCTCGTATAACCATAGTGTATAACAAAAAAACATCAAAAACAAGGCGTTTCGGCAAAAACCGATTATGGAAATCGGAAAATCAGATCACACGGAATTCAAGCAGAGAAAAAGAACTTTTCATTTTTATCTGCTGTCTAACTTGCTATTTCCGCAAAAAACGTGTATACTTTTTTCATATTATGTGGAATGTAGGAGTGGTTAAAGGATGAATCATTACGCAGATGAAAATTTAGCGTTTATCGCGTCTTTCGATAACGAGGTCGGGGCCGCTATGAACGAGGAGCTGAAGAGACAGCGCCGCAACCTGGAGCTGATCGCCTCTGAGAACCTGGTTTCTCCGGCAGTAATGGCGGCTATGGGCAGCGTGCTTACCAACAAATATGCCGAAGGCTATCCGGGCAAGCGTTACTACGGAGGCTGCCAATGCGTGGATGTGGTGGAGGAGATTGCCCGCCAGAGAGCCTGCAAGCTGTTTGGTGCGGAGCACGCCAATGTACAGCCTCATTCCGGCGCTCAAGCGAACATCGCGGTTTATTTTGCGATGCTTAACCCGGGGGATACCATCATGGGCATGAACCTTTCTGAAGGCGGCCATCTGACCCACGGCTCTCCGGTTAATATCTCCGGCAAATATTTTAATTTTGTGGAATACGGTGTGGCTTCCGATACCGAGCAGATCGATTACGACAGGGTTATGGAAATCGCCATGGAATGTAAGCCGAAGATGATCGTCTGCGGCGCGTCCGCCTATCCCAGAATTATTGATTTTAAAAGATTCCGGGAAATTGCCGATGCCTGCGGCGCTTATTTAATGGTGGATATGGCTCATATTGCCGGCTTGGTGGCGGCTGGGGTTCATCCCAGTCCGGTACCCTACGCTCATTTTGTAACCACTACCACTCACAAGACTCTGAGAGGCCCCAGAGGAGGCATGATCCTATGCAAGGAGGAATTCGCCAAGCAGATTGACAAGGCCATTTTCCCCGGCACTCAGGGCGGTCCGCTGATGCATATCATCGCCGCTAAGGCGGTTTGTCTGGGAGAAGCCCTGAAGCCTGAGTTTAAGGCTTATGGGGAGCAGGTAGTGAAGAACTGCCAGGCTCTGGCCCAGGGCCTTTTGAAGCGGGGCCAGAAGCTGATTTCCGGCGGTACGGATAATCACCTGCTGCTTTTGGATTTGAGAGGTCAGGAGATTACCGGTAAGGAGTTAGAGCATCGTTTGGATGAGGTTTACATCACTGTGAACAAGAATACTGTGCCCAACGAGCCCAGAAGCCCCTTTGTGACCAGCGGTGTCAGAATCGGTACTCCCGCGGTGACTACCAGGGGCCTGAAGGAGGCGGACATGGATCAGATCGCCGAATTTATTTCCCTGGTGATTCAGGATTTCGAGGGCAATGCGGACAAGGTGCGCGCGGGCGTAAACGCATTGTGCGAAAAGTATCCCTTATATTAAGCTGAAGCTTGAGAAACGGAGGGCGGGCGCCTTCCGTTTCTTTCCATATTTTGTCTTGGCGGCCTGGAAGCTTGGGCCCGAAAGCATATGTCCTGGCAGGCGAGGCAGGACGAAAAATGGAAAACCACAGTCATCAGATTTTAGAAAAGCCGATAGAGCGGCGGAGAGTCTGCCGGGCGGCGATATCCTATGATCTGCGGGAACATATGGAATTGTGGAGCAGCAGAAAGAGCGATACCCGCAAACAGAAACCAGCAAAAAGGAGTATGATTATGGCTTCCCCATTAGCGGACCGCTTAAGGCCGAAAACCATTGACGACATGGTAGGACAGCGCCATCTTTTAGGTCCTGGAAAAGCGCTGAGACGGATCATTGAATCCGGTGAAATTCCAAATTTGATTTTTTACGGGCCATCAGGAGTCGGCAAAACCACCTTGGCGTCTATCATCGCCAGGCAGACCAACCGGGCCTTGCGAAAGCTCAACGGGACTACGGCGGGAACCGCAGACCTGCGGGAGATTTTTACCGAGGCGGAAAATACCTTTACGGCTCCAAATGGGATTTTGCTGTATTTAGATGAGATCCAGTACTTTAATAAAAAGCAGCAGCAAACCCTGCTGGAATTTATTGAAAACGGGAAGATCACTCTGATCGCCTCGACCACAGAAAACCCCTATTTTTACGTTTACAACGCCATTTTAAGCCGGTCCACAGTGTTTGAATTTAAAACCGTGGAGAAAGCTGAGGTGGCGAAAGCGGTGGAAAGAGCCTTCTCTCTGTTAGAGGAAGAACGCGGGGAGGGCTTTCAAATTGAGGACGGCGTGGTAGGCCACATTGCCCTGGCCTGCGGCGGAGACGTCCGCAAGGCGATGAATTCCGTAGAGCTGTGCGTTCTTTCGTCGCCTGCCGCGGATGGCGTGCGTAAAATCACCTTGGAAACCGCGAAGGAATTGACTCAGAAAAGCGCCTTGCGCTACGACAAGGATGGGGACGAGCACTACGACCTGCTTTCCGCCTTCCAAAAATCCATGCGGGGTTCCGATCCTGACGCGGCGGTCCATTATTTAGCGCGCCTGCTGGAGGCGGGAGACCTCCCCTCGGTCTGCCGGCGTTTGATGGTCACCGCCTGCGAGGATGTGGGGCTCGCCTATCCCCAGATCATTCCCATTGTCAAGGCCTGCGTAGACGCGGCGTTTCAGGTGGGACTGCCGGAAGCCCGTCTGTGCCTGGCGGATGGAGTAATTTTAGTCAGTATCGCGCCGAAATCAAATTCCGCTCATAATGCGATCAATGAGGCCATGGAGGATGTCAGAAGAGGAAAATATGGCCCCATTCCAAGACAGCTTCAGAATAAGCATTTCGACGGGGAGGACAATCCGGTTAAGGGGCAGTTCTACCAGTATGCCCATGACTTTGAAAATCATTGGGTGGATCAGCAATATTTGCCGGATGTTTTAAAAAATGTGGAATATTATCATTTTGGCGAGAATAAAAATGAACAAGCCTATCGACAATATTGGGAGAAGGTTAAGGGCAGAAAGCTTTGATTTCGTCCGTGCCGGAGGTCTTAAATAAAAAACAGTTTGTTTTAATTTTTTCTCGCAATAGGCGCCATAAGTTCAAAGGTGTTTATGATAAGCCTATGCTGTTTGGTCAAAAATAAATCGATTCAAATTCTAAAAGCTTTTGATGGTATTATAACGGTATAGATGGCGAAAGCTGGTCAGAATAGTTGACGGCACTGGAATATCTGCTTCAATACCGCTTTGAGTAAAGGAAAAATGGTATTAGGCAAGTGCTGTATCAAAAGAAATTTATTTATGCTTAGTTATAGAAAGCGGGGTGCAAGCCATGAATGAAAAAATACTGTGGTCTCTTTCCTATGGTCTTTACGCAATCGGTGTGGAAGGAGAGAGCTATCCTTCCGCCTGTATTGCGAACACGGTTTTTCAGGTTACTGCGGAACCGGTTATTTTAGCGGTTAGTATTCATCACGATAATTATACGCATCAGCAGATCATGAAGCATAAGCGTTTTACCGTTTCCGTGCTGTCTGAAGATACCTCTGGCGCGGTGATCGGCGCTTTGGGCTTTACTACCGGGCGAAATACGGAAAAGCTGAAAAATATCCGTTATAAAATGCTTCAGGAAGGGCTGCCGGTGCTGAAGGAAAATATTTGTTGCTGGATGCTCTGTAAGGTGATCCAGACGGTAGAAACGCCTACCCATACTGTCTTTTTCGCAGCGATCGAGGCGGGAAGCGAGAGAAGCGCAGGCAAGCCGATGACCTACGAATATTATCACAAGGTGATCAAGGGAATGGCGCCGAAAAATGCTCCGACCTATCAGCCGCCGGAGTGGGTAGAGGAGAAATCAACGGAGGAATGGATTTGCACTATTTGCGGTTATGTTTACAGCGATCCGGATATTCCCTTTGAGGATTTGCCCGCCGATTGGACCTGTCCTGTGTGCCGTGCGGGAAAAAGCATGTTCCAGCGGAAATGACGCTGGTATTGCATTTCTAAGAATGAGATCAAAAGCCCTCCGCAGGCTGGCCTGCGGAGGGCTTTTTTCGGGTGTGCTTTCCGTTTGACATTTGGCAGGCGCTAAGAGGAGCCGGAGGCTGAAGACTCTGAATTTTGGGAGGCGGTTACCTTGCTGGAGGCTGCCTGCCCAGAGGATATGGAATAAAACTCCTTGGTTTCCGGCACCCGAAAAGTCTCGCTCTGATGCTTTTGCAAAAGCTTGGTAATGGCGTATAGATCAATCCAGATTTCATTGTCACATTCCTTCTGGCTTTCATCGAAAATCAGTTCCAGACCAAAATGAAGATGACTGGTGTTGATGTTATTGACGTTTTCGGTGGTGCTGTATCCGGTGCGGCCTACATAACCAATGACATCTCCGGCGTTAACGACCTTGCCCTCTGTCAGATCAACCTGGTAAGGGCGGTTTTGCCGCAGATGGGCATAGTAGTAATATCGCTTTTTATCAAAACTCCGAATACCGATGCGCCAGCCGCCGTATTGATTCCAGCCCATCACCTCTACGGTGCCGCTTTCCACCGCGATTACAGGAGTGCCGGTAGCGGCCATTAGGTCGTGGCCCAGATGGTTTCGTTGATAACCATAGGAGCGGGAGGCTCCAAAATCATCATAATGCTGAAAAGGAAAGGTTTTAGCGATGGGAGAATAAACCTGCAGTCCATATTTCGTCTCTGTGACGGTTTTAGAGGGAGCTTCCGGATCTTGGACAGTCACTTGATATTCACCTAAAAAGCCGCCTAAAACAGCCGAATAGACCTGATAATAATAAGGGTAGTATTTCATATCCTTAGCTAGGTCATCCATGTTTTCACCGTTTTTGAGCTTTTCCAGAATAGAGGCTAAGTCTTTTTTCTTGTAGGATGAAAAATTTCCTCCGTATTTAGCTCCTAAATAGGCTAGCGGCTCGATCCAGTTAATATGGTGTTCCGAGCCATAGCTGTCGATATCCGCCTGCATAGCGGTTTCCAGCGCTTCATAGGGAACATTAAATTCCGCGTAACGGATAAAATCACGTTTGGCGCTGGACGGCTGTGCCGTCACCTCCATGACGGTATCGCTTCCGAACGAGATTGGAAGCGATACGGCCAGAATCAGAAAAGCACAAAGGGCCGTTAAGATTATTTTGGGAGATTTTAAAAATTTAGACCACAAAAAAATCACCTGCACTTCATAGGATACCTATGCGCGGGCAGGCGATTTTATTTCTGTTTTCAGAGATTTTAAAGGTCGTCGGCATCTTGAACCGGCTGGACGGAATCGATAGGAGTACCGGTATAGCTTCCGTTCACGTCGGATAAAATTTCTCCCTTTCCTTCCTGGGGAAGAATCTGAGAAAGCTTTTTGGGAGTCTTTTCCTTTTGGGGCTTCCTGTTTTTGTTTTCCAATTTGGTTCACCTCAAGACTAGCTTTCCACCGAAAGGCCTGGTTATTCTATTTTAATTCCGGCATTTGAATCAGATCCCGAATGACTTCCCCGGCGATCAGCAGGCCGGCGCAGGAGGGAACAAAGGAAATGCTTCCAGGTACCTGCCGCTTGCCTTCTCCCGGAGGCTCTGGTGAGGCCTTGGGCTTGATTGGCTCCTCTAAAGAATACAGCACCTTCAGCTTTGGAATCCCTCGTTTCCGCAGCTCCCGGCGCATGACCCGGCATAGGGGACAAACGCTGGTATCGTAGATGTCCCCGATCTGGAAGCGGGAAGGATCCAGTTTATTGCCGGTGCCCATGCTGCTAAGAATGGGCAGCCCTGTTTTTTCGGCAGCCTCGACCAAGGCAAGCTTAGAGGCGACAGTATCAATGGCATCTACTATGTAACTGCATCCAGATAAAAAACTGTTGTCCTGTCCGGGAAGATAAAATTCCTGGCGGGCCTCTACTGAGGCGTTGGGATTGACATCTAAAATGCGTTCCTTAGCTACAATTACCTTAGGTCTGCCCACAGTACTGTGTAGGGCGATAAGCTGACGATTAATGTTGGAAATGGAAACGAGGTCGTGGTCCACAAGGATAAAGGAACCGATTCCCACCCGGGCAAGGGCTTCCACTACGTAGCTTCCGACACCGCCGATTCCGAATACAGCCACCTTGCTGCTCTGTATTATTTGAAGGCTGAGTTCATCCAAAAGGAGCGCGGTGCGCTGCAATTCTTCACGCATGGCTATGATCCTTTCTGAAAAGTTTTCTACTATTATGGCATTTATTATACCATGAAATTTTTATTTAGGGTACCCTTATAAGTCGGAAGGGAAGCGTTCGGCTGAAAAAGACTGGCTGGAAAAGAATGTGGCGGAAGGAAAGGAGCGCTGTCCGGTATGAAGCGTATGGGCTCCCTTGCCTATAGAAAAATTTTCCGCAAAAATAGACAGGCGGACCAAACGGTTCGCCTGTTTTAGCTTTATAAATTCATGATGTCAGATTTTATCAGACAGGATTAGTTTATGCCCGGTTTAATAGATAGACCCCTAAATTGAGATACCCCGCGAAAAGGAGCCATAAAGCATAGGGAATCTGTAGATAAGCTGCGGGTTTAGAATCCTTTGAGAATTTTACGATCATTCCTATTACCAGTCCTAACAAAAGCAAGAGCCAAAAGAAGGAGAAGAGGCGCCACTCCAAATTGAAGAAAAAAATAGTCCAGAAGAAATTGACAACCAGCTGGGCGGTATATAATAAGAGGCCAGCCTTTTTGTCGATGCCGCCTGATTTCAAAAATAAGACGATGCTGATCCCCATCAAGACGAACAGCACAGACCATACAATTGGGAATACGCTTCCCGGAGGAGCCAGGGGAGGCTTCTTCAACGTTTCAAACCTGGTCATAGCGTCTCTGGTAAAAAAAGATGAGAGCAGGCCCACGCCAAGAGCGATGGCGATTGAAATAAGGTATGGTTTTGCTTTTTTCAGCATAGGATCACCTCCAAGGGTATCCTATGTTTTTTTGCAAGCTTTTATTCCGCGGGTCTCAAAATTAAGTCTTGGAAGGCTTAGTATCAAATAACCGCTTCAAACGCTTCCGGTTTTATTCTTAACGCACAACAGAAAGCTATTTTCTTAAATCTTTTTTTACATTTTCTCTGATTTCTCAACATGTTTTAAAATTTGTAAAAAAGTAGTTGACAATTCCGAAACCTTATGCTAAAATCTATAACTGTCGCCACGGTTGACAAATAAAATATGCGGATATGGCGGAATTGGCAGACGCGTATGGTTCAGGTCCATATGAATGCAAGTTCATGCAGGTTCAAGTCCTGTTATCCGCACCAGTCGAGAGCCTCGACGCGCAAGTCGCGTTCGGGGTTTTTGCTTTATTACGGCTTTGCGCTCGCGTTTATGACGGGTATCTTTTTTGTCAACGCTTCCCAGACTGGGTCTGGACGCAATTCGCGTTCGGACTCTTTTCTTTTGTTTGAATGAGGATGGCGCGCCTTGGCAGCGGCGTCTTTTTGTAGCGTAAAACCAAACCTACGGTAAGCAAGTTGCTTACCGTAGGTTTTTTATTTTTAAATTCTACGGCCCGCATTTTCTGTGGGGATCTAGCTCGTCCGCGTTTCCCGGAGGCAGACTGCATCACCAAATATGCGCTTCGCCTTTTTCTTTTGTGTCTGCGCTTGTGCTGGGATCTCTTTTGTAGTGCAGTTCAGAAAGAGCATCAGTGCGGTTTGCATTAGGGCTCTTTTATTTTGCATAGTCTAGTTCAGAGGTTTTTGGGGAGCGGTTTGAAAAAACAAACGTCCGAACACATTCTGCGTTCAGACGTTTTAGATGTGTTGACTTATAAAGCAACTCATAAAAGCTTCAGGATAAGAACAAATGCTCAATCAAAATTTTACAGCCAATAATAATCAGCACTAAGCCGCCTAATAATTCCGCTTTCGAGGAGAAGAGATCTCCAAACTTTTTTCCTATGTAAACGCCGGCAAAAGAAATGATAAAGGTTGTCAGGCCAATCAGGCCTACGGCAGTCAGCATTAGCAGGAGGGTAGAGGCTCCGACGACAGAGGGGAGGATTATTCCTGTTGCCAAAGCGTCGATACTGGTAGCTATCGCCATTACCATCAGCATTTTAAAGCTGATAGGATCCCGGCATTCCTTTGGTTCATGGCTTTTGGCCTCTTTTACGGCGTCATAAACCATTTTGCCGCCGATATATCCCAATAAAATGAACGCTACCCAATGATCAACCGACTCGATGATACCCCTTCCTGCGATTCCGACCAGCCAGCCTATAGTAGGCATGACCGCCTGAAAAGCTCCAAACGCTAAAGCGATGCCAAGCGCGTGTTTCAGCTTGAGATTTCTGGTAACCGCTCCATTGGTCAAAGCAACCGCAAACGCGTCCATGGAAAGGCCAACGGCGATTCCAAACAACGCAAGATAATCCATTTTGACTCCTCCCAGGTATACAGATTCTTTATACTATATCACAATTATATTTTGAAAGCAATAAAATATGGCCGTGCTCAGGTAAAAAGGCATATAAAATTTATGCTTCAGAATTTAGGGCTTTTTTTAGCTGCTTCCGAGCTGCTTTTTGAGCTTCCAGAGCCCCGGCTTTTCCAGAATGAAGCGGCGTGACGAACCTTGGGGGTGCTCTTTGTAAGAAGCGAAGGATCGGAAACCGGACCGTTTCTCCAGATAATGCTTAAAGGCTCGATTAAATAACTAGGGACAGACATTGGAACTCCTCCCGGATAAAGAAATGACTTGCCTTATTATACCCTGTTTTTTGAAGAACATTTGAGAAGCAATTTGCCATTTAACGAAGAAAATGATACAATAAACCGTAACCCTAACAGGGTTCTAATCCAAACAAAAGGGCGTGGTTGTTGTGATCGCTGTGATAGATTATGGCGCTGGAAATCTGCAGAGCGTAATAAAAGCGCTCCATTATATCGGCTGCGACGCTGTTATTACCAAGGATAAACAGGTTTTGCAAAATGCGGATGGAGCGATTTTACCCGGAGTAGGTTCCTTTGCTGACGCGATGGACTGCATGAAGGCTTCGGGCCTGACGGAATCGGTGATTGGTTATGCCAATAGCGGAAAGCCCTTTTTGGGGATCTGCTTGGGGCTTCAGCTTTTGTTTGAAGCCAGCGAGGAAAGCCCTGGGGCGAAGGGGCTGGGGCTTTTGAAAGGAAAAATCACAAAAATTCCGGCTGGAGAGGGGCTGAAAATTCCCCATATGGGGTGGAACGATCTGACGATCCCCAGCCGGACCGGGCTGTTTGCCGGGATCACAGGAAACCCTTACGTGTATTTTGTCCACTCCTATTATTTGACTGCCGACGATCCGGCCATTGTTTCATCGAGGACGAGCTACGGCGTCTCCATTGACGCTTCGGTGCAGAAGGGAAATATTTTTGCCACACAATTCCATCCGGAAAAAAGCGGAAGCGCCGGTTTAGATATGCTGCGTAACTTCGCGGCCATTACCAGAGGGGAGGAACGCTGAATGCATGCTAAAAGAATTATCCCGTGCCTGGATGTGAAAAACGGCAGGGTGGTGAAGGGCACCAGCTTTGTGAATTTGCGGGATGCCGGCGATCCGGTAGAAGCGGCGGTCGCCTACGACCGGCAAGGCGCGGATGAACTGGTGCTGCTGGATATCACCGCCTCCTCCGATGCCAGAGGCATTATGCTGGATATCGTCAGCCGGGTGGCTGAAAAAATCTTTATTCCCTTTACCGTAGGCGGGGGCATCCGTACGGTAGAGGACTTTACTCAGCTCCTGCGGGCCGGTGCGGATAAGGTTTCTGTCAATTCTGCGGCGATCAAGCGGCCGGAGATTATTAATGAGGCGGCGTATAAGTTCGGCAGCCAGTGCGTGGTAGTGGCCATTGACGCCAAGCGCCGTGAAACAGGCGGCTGGGATGTCTATATTAACGGCGGACGAATCAATATGGGAATCGATGCTGTGGAATGGGCCGTGGAAGCGGAACGCCGGGGCGCGGGAGAGATTCTGCTGACCAGCATGGACTGCGACGGCGTGAAAGAGGGCTACGATTTGGACCTGACCCGAGAGGTTTCCCGACGGGTGGGTATTCCGGTGATCGCTTCCGGCGGCGCGGGAAGGCTTTCCCATTTTTACGACGCGTTCACTCTGGGAAAGGCAGATGCGGTTTTAGCGGCTTCCTTGTTCCATTTTGGGGAAATCTCTATCCCGGAGCTTAAGACCTATCTGGCGGGGAGAGGGATTTCTGTTAGAAGATGAATACATTTTCTTTCGAAAAATTTTCTTCCTTATGAAAAACGCCAAAAATTTCCGTTTTCAGCCTTGGCCCCTGGAATCCCTTGAAATCGCTATTTTAAAAATGGTATAATAATACCGGTATTACAAAGAAAGTCAGCCTTCCGGCTTAAGCGTTCCAAGCATCTGTTGGAACGTTTTCTTTTCAGGGCCGCGCCGTAAGGCTTACAAAACTTCGTGTGGGGGAAAGCAGAATGGCAGAAATGGCAAAAACGCCGCGATTTACCAAAGAGGAAATCATACGCATCGTGAAGGAGCAGAATATCCGCTTTGTGCGCTTGCAGTTTACTGATATTTTCGGACAGTGCAAGAATGTAGCCATTACGGAAAGCCAACTGGAAAAGGCGCTGGCAAATAAATGCATGTTTGACGGCTCCTCTATTGAGGGCTTCGTGCGGATTGAGGAATCCGATATGTATCTGTATCCGGATTTAGACAGCTTTATGATCTATCCCTGGAAGCAAGAGCACGGCAAGGTAGCCCGCCTGATCTGCGACGTCCATAAAACCGACGGAGCTCCCTTTGAGGGCGACCCCAGAAGCATTTTGCGCCGCATCCTGGCAGAAGCCGCTAAAATGGGCTTTACCTTTAACGTGGGTCCGGAGTGCGAATTCTTCCTGTTCCAGACTGACGATGAGGGGTATCCCACGACCACCACTATCGACCACGGAAGCTATTTTGAGCTGGGCCCTGTGGACCGGGGGGAAGACGCCCGGAGGGATATTTGCCTGACTCTGGAGGATATGGGCTTTGAGATCGAGGCTTCCCATCATGAATGCGCTCCGGGGCAGCACGAAATTGATTTTAAATACAGCGAGGCGCTTACTGCCGCCGATAATATAATGACCTTTAAGCTGGCGGTAAAATCTATTGCGGAGCGCCATAAGCTCCACGCTACCTTTATGCCCAAGCCTCTGTTTAACGAAGCGGGTTCCGGTATGCATATCAATATGTCTCTTTGCCGGGACGGCGAAAATGTATTCGCGGACCCTGGCGATCCCAATGGACTTTCTAAAATCGCCTATCATTTTATCGCTGGGATCATGGACCACGCTAAGGGTATGACCGCGATCACCAATCCGATCGTCAATTCCTATAAGCGCCTGGTACCAGGCTATGAGGCGCCGGTTTATATCGCCTGGTCGGCGCAGAACCGCAGCCCGCTGGTCAGAGTGCCGGCGGCCAGGGGAGCGGGTACCAGAATCGAACTGAGAAACCCGGATCCCTCAGCGAATCCTTACCTGGTGCTGGCGGTTTGCCTGGCTGCGGGCTTGGATGGCATTAAACGGGAATTAATGCCCCCGGCTTCGACTGACAGCAATGTGTTTAAGCTGACCGACGACGAGCGGGAGGCTATGGGAATCGAAAATATTCCGGACAATTTGGACCGGGCGGTCCGGGCGATGAAAAAGGACAGCCTGATCCATAGAACTTTGGGTTCACATGCGTTTATGAAATATGTGGCCTATAAACAAAAGGAATGGAATCAGTATCGTAACGTGGTAACAGAGTGGGAAATTAAAAATTATCTGAGCAGATATTAATTAACGGGCGCTAAGCTTGTTATTATGATAAAGGAGATCCTGCCAATGCTGAACTTGAAGCTGCCTGACCAGTACGACACAGGCATGTCGATTCGGGAAACAGAAGTTGCCATCAAGCTGATTAAAGATTTTTTTGAACGGGAACTATCTGAGGCGCTTGCCCTGACCCGGGTTTCCGCGCCTCTGTTTGTGAGCCCGGATTCCGGCTTGAACGACAATTTGAACGGTATAGAGCGCCCTGTTACCTTTGGAATCAAGGAACTGGATGACGCGCCGGTGGAGATTGTCCACTCCTTGGCAAAATGGAAGCGCATGGCGTTAAAACGCTACGGATTTTGTAAGGGTGAAGGACTTTACACAGATATGAACGCAATCCGCCGGGATGAAGATACGGATAATCTTCACTCTATTTACGTAGACCAATGGGACTGGGAAAAGATTATCGGCAAGGAAGAACGCACCATTGATACCTTGAAAACCGTGGTAAATCAGATCTACGAGGTTTTAAAGCGTACGGAAATGTACGTCGCTTCTTTTTATCCTCAGATTAAGCCGGTGCTGCCGAAGCATATTACCTTTGTCACTACCGCAGAGCTGGAGGACCGCTACTGCGGCCTCACCACAAAAGAACGGGAGCGCCAAATCGTGAAGGAGCACGGCGCGGTGTTCCTGATGGGAATCGGCGGGGCGTTGAGAAACGGAAAGCCTCATGATGGCAGAGCGCCCGATTACGATGATTGGACCTTAAATGGAGATATTATCGTAGATTATCCTATGCTGGATACTGCCCTGGAGCTTTCTTCAATGGGAATCCGGGTAGATGCGAAGGCGTTAAAGGCTCAGCTTGAAATTGCTGGATGCATGGAACGGGCGGAGCTGCCGTTCCAAAAGGCATTGTTAAACAATGAGCTTCCCGATACCATCGGCGGAGGAATCGGACAGTCCAGAATCTGTATGTTTTTCCTGCGCCGCGCTCACATCGGTGAGGTGCAGGCGTCTATTTGGCCGGAGGAAACCATCCGGCTCTGCGAGGAACATAATATCCATTTGCTGTGAAAATAGCAGCGGAGGAAAAGCGGGATTGGCCGGCTTCCATCCGCTGCTTTTCTTGTTTTCAGCTTAGGACAAGATCTATTTCTGATTTCTCCTGCGGCTTCTATTGTAACTTAAGCCAAAACCCAGAGAGGGCACCGAAGGTTTTTCTAGTGAAATGTGGGAATTTCTCAATCTCTTTTTTCAATTATTGCGAAAGTTGCCGAGGCAAGGTATAATAAAAATAGATTTGTGGCCAGAGAAGGAAATATGAGCTGTGATTTAAAAGGAGGCATTCAATCATGCAAAAAGCACAAATGATGTATGAGGGAAAGGCGAAAAAGGTTTACGCTACCGATGACGACCGGTATGTGATCGTATCGTATAAGGATGACGCGACCGCGTTCAACGGCCAGAAAAAGGGCACGATTGTGGGAAAAGGCGTTGTCAATAATAAAATGTCCAACTATTTGATGCAGATGCTGGAGAAAAACGGCGTGAAGACTGACTATGTGGAGGAACTGAACGACCGGGAAACTGTTTTGAAAAAGGTTGAAATCGTTCCTCTGGAGGTTATTGTCCGCAACAAGGCAGCCGGCAGCTTTTCCAAGCGTCTCGGCGTTGCTGAGGGAACTGAGCTGAAATGCCCCATTTTAGAATTCTGCTACAAGGATGACGCGCTGGGAGACCCGATGGTCAATGAATACCATGTGCTGGCCATGGGCTACGCCACCAGGGAGGAATTGGATACGATTACCTCCATGACATTTCGGATCAACGACCTGCTAAAGGAGTTTTTCGCTAAGACCGGCGTAGAGCTGATTGATTTCAAGCTGGAGTTCGGCCGCTGTGACGGCGAAATCCTTCTGGCGGATGAAATTTCTCCCGATACCTGCCGCTTCTGGGATATCAAAACTCACGAGAAGCTGGACAAGGACCGTTTCCGCAGGGATATGGGCGGCGTAGAGGAAGCGTACGCAGAGATGATGAAGCGCGTAGGACTCGCTTGATTTAGGATGGTGCCATGTTGAATCATTCTTACTGGAATTCCAAAGAACCAAATGGAATAGAACCAGCCGAAAAGCCGCATGAAGAATGCGGCGTTTTCGGTTTGTATGGAGACGACGTCATGCCTCCGGCTTACGCCGCTTACAATGGCCTTTTAGCCCTGCAGCACCGTGGACAGGAAAGCTGCGGCATCGCTGTGAACGACCGGGGCGTGGTTTCCTATCATAAGGATATGGGACTGGTCAGCGAGGTGTTTCATCCCAAGGATTTGGACAAGCTTTCCGGGCAGATGTGCGTCAGCCATGTGCGGTATTCTACCGCTGGTGACAGTGTGCCGGAAAACGCCCAGCCTCTGGTGATGCGGTATATCAAGGGGACCTTGGCCATCGCCCATAACGGTAACCTGACAAACGCTCATGAAATCCGCCGGGAGCTGGAGCACCGGGGGGCGATTTTCCAAACTACCATTGATTCTGAGGTAATCGCCTATATTATCGCCAGAGAACGGATGCACAGCGGCTCCATCGAGGAGGCGGTCCGCAGGACTATGCCTCAGATCCAAGGAGCTTATTCCCTGCTGGTGATGAGTCCTCAGAAGCTGATTGCCGCCAGAGATCCCAATGGGTTCCGCCCCTTGTGTATGGGCAGGCTTGGCAAAGGATACGTATTTGCCAGCGAGACCTGTGCCCTGGATGCCTGCGGCGCGGAATTTGTCCGGGATGTGGAACCGGGAGAAATCGTGGTGGTGGATCCCAGCGGGGTGAAGTCCATCCGGGACCACTGCACCGGGAGGATTTCCCCGTGCATTTTTGAGTATATCTATTTTGCCAGGACAGACAGCGTGATCGACGGAGTCAGTGTGTATGAGGCGAGGAAAGAAGCGGGCCGGCTTTTGGCACGGCAGCATCCGGTAGAGGCCGATCTGGTGATCGGCGTGCCGGAATCCGGAATCGACGCGGCCATAGGCTACAGTGAGGAGTCCGGGATTCCCTATGAAAAGGGCATTGTAAAAAATAATTACATTGGCCGGACCTTTATTAAGCCGACCCAGCAGGAACGGCGCAACAGCGTGCGGATCAAGCTTAACCCGCTGGTTACCGCAGTAAAGGGAAAGCGGATCGTTATGCTGGATGACTCCATTGTCCGGGGAACCACCTGCGACCGTATTGTGAGCATGCTGCGGGAGGCGGGGGCTAAGGAGGTCCATTTGCGGATCAGCTCGCCGCCCTTTACCTGGCCTTGCTATTACGGAACGGATATCCCGTCTAAAGACGAGTTAATCGCCTGTAAAATGTCGGTGGAGGAAATCGGAAAGCTCAGCGGCGCGGATTCTATCGGATTTTTGGAGCTCGACAGCCTGTGCCAGATGATCGGCAAGCGGGAGAAATGCTTCTGCGACGCCTGCTTTACGGGGAATTATCCGGCGCCGGTTCCGAAGCACATCATGGAAGGCAAGCCAGAGCAGCGCTGTACTCCCGTACACCGTTAAGGAGGATTATTGATGAAAGATATTTACGAATCTCCCTTGTCGTCCCGCTATGCGGATCAAAAGATGAAATACCTGTTTTCTCCGGATATGAAATTCCGCACCTGGAGAAAGCTGTGGATCGCTTTGGCGGAAGCGGAAAAGGAGCTGGGCCTGCCGGTGACCCAGGAGCAGATCGATGAGATGAAGGCTCACCAGGACGATATCAATTATGATGTGGCGGAAAAACGGGAAAAGGAAGTCCGTCACGATGTCATGTCTCATGTATACGCTTTCGGCGTCCAGTGCCCGAAGGCGAAACCGATTATTCACTTGGGGGCTACCTCCTGCTATGTAGGGGACAATACCGACGTGATTATTATGACGGAGGCCCTAAGGCTGGTGCAGAAAAAGCTGGTGGGAGTCATCAGCACTCTGTCCGAGTTTGCCAGAAAGTATAAAGACCTGCCTACGCTGGCATTTACCCATTTTCAGCCGGCACAGCCTACCACGGTAGGAAAGCGGGCCTGCCTGTGGATTCAGGATCTTCTGATGGATTTGGAAGACGTGGAATACCAGCTTTCCAAGGCGAAGCTGCTGGGCTCTAAGGGAACCACAGGCACCCAGGCCAGCTTTTTGGAGCTGTTTGAGGGTGACCACAGCAAATGCCGCAGGCTGGATCAGCTGATCGCGGAAAAAATGGGCTATCAGTCCTGCTTTGCTGTTTCCGGCCAGACCTATTCCAGAAAGCTGGACAGCCAAATGCTCAACGTGCTGGCGGGAATCGCCCAGAGCGCGGCTAAATTTTCCAACGATATCCGCCTTTTGCAGCATTTGAAAGAGGTGGAAGAGCCCTTTGAGAAAAATCAGATCGGCTCCTCCGCCATGGCTTATAAGCGGAACCCCATGAGAAGCGAGAGAATCGCTTCTCTGGCCCGGTATGTGATGGTAGATACACTGAACCCCTATATGACGGCGGCGACCCAGTGGTTTGAGCGCACCCTGGACGACTCGGCTAATAAGCGCCTGAGCGTTCCGGAGGCGTTCCTGGCCGTGGATGCAATTCTGAATTTGTATATGAATGTGTCCGACGGCCTGGTGGTTTATCCTAAGGTGATTGAACAGCGGCTGAAAAAAGAACTGCCCTTTATGGCTACGGAAAACATTATGATGGACGCGGTCAAACGCGGGGCGGACCGTCAGGAGCTTCACGAGAGGATCCGCGTACATTCTATGGCGGCTTCCAGGGTAGTGAAGGAGGAAGGCGGCGAAAACGATCTGTTGGAGCGTATCGCGGCGGATCCGATTTTCGGCGTCACCATGGAGGAACTGGAGGAAATCATGCTGCCTGAAAAGTATGTGGGCCGGGCTCCTCAGCAGACCGAGGATTTTCTGAACCATGAGGTGGCCAATGCTTTGCAGAAATATGAAGACCTGAAAGTCGAGCAGGCGGAAATCAACGTTTAAGTATGAAAAAACCCGGAGGAAGTAAGAATTTTTACAAAAATCATCTTCCTTCGGGTTCTGTTTTATGGTATGATAATTACCGTGTGTTGTTCTAATTTTAAATTGGAGGATTCAGACTTATGGTGAAAGCGATCGTAGGCGCCAACTGGGGCGACGAAGGCAAGGGAAAGATCACGGATGTAATGGCCGCGCAGTCAGATGTGGTAATCCGTTTTCAGGGCGGCAGCAACGCTGGCCATACCATTATCAATAATTATGGCAAATTCGCTCTGCATCAGCTTCCTTCGGGGGTATTTTACAGCCATATCACGAATATTATAGGTAATGGCGTCGCGTTCAGCGTTGAGAATTTCGTCAAGGAGATGAAATCCTTAAAAGAGCGGGGCGTTCCGGAGCCGCATATTTTGATTTCTGACCGGGCGCAGATTGTCATGCCCTATCATATTATGTTCGATGTATATGAGGAGGAGCGGCTTTCCTCCAGAAGATTTGGTTCCACCAAATCCGGCATTGCGCCTTTTTATGCGGATAAGGTGAGCAAAATCGGCTTCCAGATCAACGAGCTGTACGATGACGAAGGCAGCCTGCGGGAAAAGGTAGCTCACGTCCTTGAGATTAAAAACGCTACCTTACAGAATCTTTACCATAAAGAGCCGCTTACCGTGGATGAGGTTTTCGATAAACTGATGGAGTACAAAGAGGCCATCGCCCCCTATGTGGCGGATACCTTCGACTTTATGTATCGAGCTGTTAAGGAAGGAAAAAATATCCTTCTGGAGGGCCAGCTAGGCGCCTTGAAGGATACGGATTTTGGCATTTATCCCATGGTGACCTCCTCCAATACCATTGCGGGCTACGGCGCGGTAGGCGGAAGCGGGATTCCTCCTTATGAAATCAAAGAAGTAATTACCGTGGTCAAGGCCTATTCCAGCGCGGTAGGAGCCGGCGAGTTTGTCAGCGAGATTTTTGGCGAGGAAGCGGATGAGCTGCGGCGCAGAGGCGGAGACGGCGGAGAGTATGGGGCCACTACCGGCCGTCCCAGAAGAATGGGATGGCTCGATTTAGTCGCGACCCGTTACGGCTGCCGTGTGCAGGGCACCACCAGCATTGCTTTTACAGTTTTGGATGCCCTAGGTTATTTAGATGAGATCCCTGTCTGCGTAGGCTACGAGCTGGATGGCAAGCGGATTGATTCGTTCCCGTCTACTACAAAGCTTAAGAGAGCGAAGCCGATCCTGGAGGTTCTTCCCGGCTGGAAATGCGATATCCGTGGAATCAAAAAATATGAGGATCTGCCGGAGAATTGCAGAAAGTATGTGGAGTTTGCGGAAAAAGAAATCGGTATCCCGATCGGCATAGTTTCCAATGGACCCGCCCGTGATGATATTATCTACAGAAATACGAAATAAAAGCTGATCATACGTTGAGTCGGAGATCAAGATATGAGGTGAGTAATCTTGTGTGGAATCGTTGGCTATATCGGCTATGAACAGGCGGCCCCTCTTTTGCTGAAGGGCCTGGAAAAGCTGGAGTACCGCGGATATGATTCTGCCGGTATCGCCGTTTATGACGGCTCCGGCCTTGAAATTTACAAATCAAAGGGCCGCTTAAAAATACTAAGCGATATGATTGAAGGCGGCGCAAAGGTCAAAGGAACCGTTGGCATCGGTCATACCAGATGGGCTACTCACGGAGAGCCGTCTGATATTAATTCCCATCCTCAGGTAAGCGATTCCGGCCGCTTCGCCGTAGTGCATAACGGCATCATCGAAAACTATATGTCTTTGAAAGAATATTTGATCAATCATGGCGTGGAGTTCGTTTCCGAGACAGATACTGAGGTTATCGCGCAGCTTTTCGAGTACTATTATGACGGCGATATGCTGGATACCATGCTTAAGGTTTTAGCCAAGGTGGAGGGCTCCTATGCTATCGGCGTGATCAGCCAGGAGCATCCGGATGAGCTTCTCGCGGTGCGGAAGGACAGTCCATTGATTGTAGGAATTGGAGAAGGGGAAAACTTTATCGCATCGGATATTCCCGCGATTTTATCCCATACCCGTGATATTTACCGGCTGGAGGATAATGAGATCGTGGCGCTGAAGGCCGACAGCATTACCGTGTATAATATGGAGAAAGAGGTTGTCTCCAAAACGCCGTTTCATGTAGATTGGGATGTTTCCTCTGCGGAAAAGGGCGGCTATGAGCACTTTATGTTTAAGGAAATTATGGAACAGCCGGAGGCGATTCGAAAAACCATCAGCCCCCGACTTAAAAATGGAAAAATTGTCCTGGATGACGTTTCGCTCTCCAAGGAGGATTTAGAGAAAATCAGTAAAATTGTGGTTTTAGCCTGCGGCTCTGCGTACCACGTAGGAATGAACGCCAAATATATCCTGGAAAAAATCGCGCGGATCCCGGTAGAGGTTGATTTGGCCTCGGAGTTCCGGTACCGTGATCCTATTATCGATGAAAGCGTTTTAGTTTTGGTCATCAGTCAGTCCGGCGAAACCGCCGACACTTTGGCGGCCTTGAGAGAAGCGAAGCGATTGGGCGCGCGGGTTATTTCGATTGTAAACGTAGTGGGCAGTTCTATCGCCAATGATTCCGACGACGTTCTTTATACCTGGGCTGGTCCGGAGATTGCGGTAGCGACTACCAAGGCTTACAGCACTCAGTTGGCTGTGGTCTATTTATTGGCCCTTTATCTGGGAGAAAAGCGGAATACCATTACGACTGATCAGTTAGAGCGGTATGTGAAGGGTTTAGAGAATCTTCCGAATCAAATCCAGGAGATTCTGGAACATCAGGAAACGATTCAATATTTGGCCTCCCAGTATTTTAATTCCAGAGATATTTTCTTTATCGGAAGAAATTTAGATTACTCCATGTCATTGGAAGGGTCTCTGAAGCTGAAGGAAATTTCTTATATCCATTCCGAGGCTTATGCGGCCGGAGAATTGAAGCATGGAACAATTTCCTTAATTGAAGATGGGACTTTGGTGGTTTCTCTGGCGACCCAGGATATGCTGTTTGATAAGATGATGAGCAATGTCAAAGAAGTAAAGGCCAGAGGCGCTGTTGTTTTAGGCTTGACCACTGAAAAGCATAAAGAAATAGAAAAAACAGCGGATCATGTGTTTTATATTCCCAGTACAGAGGATATCCTGCTGCCTTCTTTGGCGGTAGTTCCGTTGCAGCTCTTTGCGTATTATGTGGCCTCTATGAAAGGCTGCGACATTGATAAACCTAGGAATTTAGCGAAATCTGTAACTGTTGAATAGAGAGGAATGTCGAAATTGTTGGGAAATGAAGCAATCCTAATTTTAGATTTTGGCGCTCAGTACAGCCAGTTGATTGCCCGGCGTGTCCGTGATTTAAATGTGTTTTGCGAAATAAAGTCTTATCAGATCTCTGCGGATGAGATTGCAAAGAAGGGCTATAAGGGCATCATTTTTTCCGGTGGACCAAACAGTGTTTATGCTGAGAAGGCCCTGCGTTGCGATCCGGACATATTTTCCCTGGGAATCCCGGTCCTCGGTATTTGCTACGGCGCTCAATTAATGGCCCATTTATTGGGAGGTACGGTTCAACAGTCTGATGCCAGAGAATACGGTAATACTATGGTTCATGTAGAAACGGATTCCCCGGTGTTTTTTGGCGCACAGCAGGAAAATATTTGCTGGATGAGCCATACCGATTATATTTCGAAAGTTCCGGAAGGCTTTCGAGTGATTGCTCAAACTGAGGGCTGTCCGGTAGCCGCAATGGAAAATCAAGAAAAGAAGCTGTATGCGTTTCAATTTCATCCGGAGGTAGAACACTCGAGAGAAGGAAATTTCTATTTAAAAAATTTTCTCTACGGTGTTTGCGGCTGTAAAGGCGATTGGGTTATGTCTTCGTTTGTTAAAGATACGATTCAAAGCTTAAAGGAAAAGATCGGCGATAAAAAGGTGCTCTGTGCTTTATCTGGAGGAGTAGATTCCTCTGTGGCGGCTTTGCTGGTTCATAAAGCGGTAGGTAAGCAGCTGACTTGTATTTTTGTAGACCATGGCTTGCTGCGTAAGGATGAGGGTGATCAGGTAGAAACCGTATTCCGCAAGCAATTTGATATGAATTTGATTCGAGTCAATGCAAAGGATCGGTTCTTATCAAAATTAGCGGGAGTATCCGAACCAGAAAAAAAACGTAAAATTATCGGCGAAGAGTTTATCCGGGTGTTCGAAGAGGAATCTCAAAAGCTTGGTAAAATTGAGTTCTTGTGCCAAGGGACTATCTATCCGGATGTAGTCGAGAGTGGTGTAGGGGAAGCCGCCGTGATTAAAAGCCATCATAATGTTGGCGGACTGCCGGAGGATGTTGGCTTTGAAGGAATTATCGAACCCTTAAGAGATTTGTTTAAGGATGAGGTTCGCCAAGCTGGTCTGGAACTTGGAATCCCAGGTCCCTTAGTATGGAGGCAGCCTTTCCCGGGCCCCGGCCTTGCGATCCGGATTATGGGTGATATCACGGCTGAAAAGCTTGAGATTCTAAAGAATGCAGACGCTATTTTCCGTGAGGAAATCGCATCCGCAGGATTAGATCGGAAAATCAGCCAGTATTTTGCAGTGCTAACAGGAATAAAAAGCGTAGGCGTAATGGGGGATGGGAGAACCTATGATAATACCATTGCCCTAAGAGGAGTAACAACCTCTGATTTTATGACAGCGGATTGGGCTAGAATTCCTTACGAAGTTTTAGAAAAGGTTTCCAACCGTATTATCAATGAAGTCAGTAACGTGAATCGTGTGGTTTATGATATTACCTCTAAGCCGCCTGCGACCATTGAGTGGGAATAAAGGTAAAAAGCTTCTCAAAACCTCTATTTTATTTGTAAAGCATTGGTTTTATCGTGTTTTCTATAGGACCCTCTTTTTGAGGTGATACGATGTGAGGCAAAAGTAAACACCTCGATCTGGCTTTTAAGTAACCTCTCGGTATTTCATGAGCAATGCCGAGAGGTTTTTGGTTTTGTTTGTCATACGAAAAAGGCTATTATAATAAAAAAATCCTTTCTTACTTTGGCGGAAACGTATTAGTGATATTAAGTCATTGATGTGCTGCATTCGTAAAATATAATTCTGTTAGTTATAAAAATAAACTGATGATCATAGGCTTTTATGTTGTACTTTATTCTTGTAAGGTAAGCAACCCATAAAAAAGTCTTGCTTTTTTATGGGTTTTGTGTTATTTTAAAATCGAACCGGTTCGGAAAGCGAGGAATTACAGTGAGGCTCACGATTTCTGATATTGCGAAAAAAACAGGATATGCCAAAAGTACGGTATCGGCTGCGCTGAACAATAAACCGGGAGTGAAACCAAAAACCAGAGAAGAAATCCAGCGGATCGCAGCAGAAATGAATTATATTCCCAATGAGTTTGCACGCAATCTGTCCATGCAGACTACGAATACCATCGGGATCATTGTGCGGGATATCACCAATCCTTTTTACGCCAAGATCTGCCGTGCCATTGAGAATACTGCTTCCGAGCACGCTTATACAACCTTAATTTTAAATACTGACGGTATCCGTGAAAAAGAACTGAACGCTATTAGGGTAATGTCGGGTCAAATGGTGAGTGGGGTTATCATCGATATCAGCGGCAAAGATACAGATCTCCTAATGGAGTTGAACAAATTTGGTCTACCCTTTGTAGTGTTTGGAACCACGGCCGGCGAGCTTGCTGCGGATAGCGTAGAGGCTGACGATTATAACGGTGCCTATCAGGCGGCCGAATATCTTTATTCTTGCGGCCATAGAAAAATTGGCTTTGTCCACGGAGGAATGGAGTCGGTCTATTCCCAACGGCGTTTACGGGGAATCAGGAAGGCATTGGAGCATAATGGTATTGAGCTGGAGGAAAAATATATTTTTTATAAAGCTAAAACCATACAGGAAGGCTATCTGATGGGAAAAAAGCTGGTAAATTTCGAGGATTTGCCCACCGCAATTATTGCGTATAATGATTTGGTGGCGGTAGGGATGATCCGTGCCCTGGAGGAAAATGGACGGCAGGTACCGGACGATATCTCCATCATCGGATTTGATGATATTGAATTAATGACTTTCCCTTTGACTACTGTGCAAATTCCGGAATATGAGATGGGAGAGAAGGCGGCAGAGCTTTTGTTTGATAAAATTATGGGAAAAGCCAGTGGCAGGCCCAGAGAAATTTTACTGGATACTGAGCTAGTGGTAAGAAAATCGGTGAAAAGACTATTATAATCTTTTTTAAGGAAAATCCGAACCGGTTCGAAAAACTGGTGAGGGTATGCCTTAGCCTTAAAAAGTAGCCCTGTATGTTAGTTATTTTTCAAGCAGTTAATTAGATAAAATTTGTTGCAAAAATACAACACAAGGAGAGTTGCTAGTTAGGCAAAAGAACCTGTTAGTTTATTGTATAGAAATATCGAACCGGTTCGGAAAATACTTTGAAAAGTATTTTGTGATAAATTTCATGTAAATTATTAAAAAGGAGTGGCAATTATGTTAAAACAAAAGATGGCATTGCTCTTGGCGGCGGCTATGCTGGCCGGTGCTGTGTCCGGCTGTTCCAACAGCCAGCAAGGTGGAGAGGTATCTGCGGACTCCGGTGCTTCCGCGCAGAGCGAGGGTTCCTCCCAGGCGGAAAACCAGGAGCCCGTGACCATTAAATTCGTAGGATACGCGAACTCTGCTGCCGGCTTCGAGGCAAGGGCTGAGGAATTTATGTCTCAGCGCTCTGATATCAAGGTAGAGGTGCAAGGAATTCCTGCTAATAGCTGGGGTGAGCTCATGCAGGCGATTAGTGTAAATATCGCTGGCGGCGATGTTCCGGATATCGCAGATATCGCCAGCGAGGGCCAGAGATCCTTTGCGGCCTCCGGTATTATTATCCCGATTGACGAGTATCTCGAACGGGATAAGGAAGAAATGAAAGAGACTCTGGATGAAATTGACCCGGCGCTGATGGAAACCATGAAGTACGACGGAAAGACCTACTGTCTGCCCACGGTTTGGAACAACATATTGTTGTACTATAATAAAAATGTGCTGGAACGTTTCAACATCCCCGAGCCGGAATCCGGATGGACCATTGATGATTTTATCGAGATCTGCCAGACTGTGACCTCTGAGAACGACGGTACCAATGATGTTTACGGTTATGCCTTTGGAAACGCTTACTTTAATACAATTGTTCCTTGGATGATAGTTTCTGGCGGCAATGTGCTTAACGACGATTGGACCGAGTCACGCCTGACGGATCCGGACACCCTTGCGGGCGTGCAGCTTTTGTATGACTTTGTTTATAAATATAATATTTCTCCAAAAATTGATGCCGGCGTAGCTGACCTGGATCTGTTCGTGCAGGATAAGCTGGCCTTTATGAGTGCGGGCATGTGGCAGGTTAACGCTCTGAAAAACGCCGACTTCCCGGTAGATGATTACGACGTAGTGGATCTTCCCATTGTAAAAGAGGATAAAGCTGTGATCGGCGTAGGTGGTGCTCCAATCTTCGCAGCCAGCGAGCATCAAGACGCCGCTTGGGAATTCGCAAAGTTTCTGTCCAGCAAGGACTTCCAGGATACCTTTATCGTAGAGGATGGCTGGTCCATTCCCGCCGTGAAATCCGCTGCCGATACTCTGGCCGCCAAGGATTTTGCCCCGGCTCATGCCGACTTGTTTTACGCTTCTGCCCAGAAGGGCGTAATGGTTCCGGCTCCACAGGAATATGGCGCTATCGAATCTGTTTTGCTCCGTGAGTTCGGCGCCGCTATGGCTAACATGAAGACGATGGAAGAAGCCATGGCAGCTGCGGAAGAAGAAATTAACGCTGAGATCGCAAAACGCGGATAATTTCCCCAGGCGGTAATTTTCCAGCAGGACAACGCCGCCTTGCGGCGGCGTTGTCCTGCTCAACTCAAAAGAAGCGGTTGCGAAAATCGGAAAGCTTGCAGCCCGCATTGTAGTATATAAAGCAACCGTTGTAGTGTTGCCGGGGCTTTTTGTAAGCTGAGTATTTCCAGACAGGTTCGATTGGAGCTGATTTCCAGAAAGGGCGCGGTACGATGAAAAATACATTGAAAAAGATAAAGGGAAAAGAAATCATGTGGGCTTACATTATGTTAGCCCCGGCGATTCTGCTGTTTATTACGTTTGTTTTGATTCCCTTGGTGTCCACCTTTGTAATCTCCTTTTGTGAATGGGATATGCTGACGCCGGCTGAGTTTGTAGGTTGGCAGAATTTTGAAACCTTGTTAAACGATCAGCGGCTTCGCACAGTGATTATTAATACCTTGATTTTTGCGGTTGCCGCCGTGATCCTCAAAATTGGAATAGGATTACTGTTGGCCGTAGTGGTCCACAGTATTCGAAATAAATTTTTGACCTCTGTGATGGAATCTGTTTTCTTTTTCCCGATCATTCTGCCTATGGCCATTGTCGCCATTGTCTGGGGAATGCTGCTGAACATGGATATGGGCGTAATCAACGGACTGCTGACCACGGTGGGCTTGGGCAAGGTTCCCTGGCTGACCGACCCCAGATTCTCCCTGATGACGGTTATCATCCTGGATGTTTGGAAGGGCGTAGGTTTTTTCTTTATCATTTACCTGGTGGCTCTGCGGAATGTCCCCAAGGATCTTTATGAGGCCGCGGAGATCGACGGTGCTGGCAAGAGTAAAAAGTTTTTTTCCATTACCCTGCCTCTAATTTCTCCAACCACTCTCTTCCTAACCATTCAGGCGGTGATCGGTTCTCTGCAGGTGTTTGACCAGGCGTACGTTCTTACCAAAGGCGGCCCCGGGGATTCCAGCAGCACCATGGTGTTCTATATCTGGCAGAACGCTTTCCAGAAGATGGATATGGGATATGGAACCACCCTGGCTCTTTTGCTGTTTGTTTTCGTCATGATTGTTACAGTGACCCAAATGGTATTGAGTAAAAAATGGGTGTTTTATAATTAAACCAGGAAGGAGCTTAAACAATCATGAGAAAATTAAAAAGAGTGCCCTGGTGTCTTTTCCTGATCGTGTTTTTAACGATCGGCACAATCATTATGATCTACCCCTTCATCTGGATGGTTTCCGCTTCCTTTAAGGAGGTGGCGGAAATGTATCAGATACCTCCGACGATTATCCCCAGGAATCCTACCATTAAAAATTACTTGGTGGTATTCCAGCAGATGGGCTTGCTGGCGGCTATGTATAAAAACAGCCTGATTGTTTCTACCAGCATCACCGTGCTGCAAACGCTGACCGCGTCATTAGCGGCGTTTGTGTTCGCGAAAATGCGCTTCCCGGGAAAGAATTTTATTTTTATCACCTTCATGGCGGCTATGATGGTTCCGGCACAGCTGACGATTATTCCCAACTACTTTATTGTCAAGGCTCTGGGGCTGATGGACAGCTTGGGAAGTCTGATCGCTTTGGGAGCCTTCAGCGCTTTTGCCATCTTCTTAATTCGCCAGTTTTTTATGTCTCTGCCTTTAGAACTGGATGACGCCGCTAAAATTGACGGTTGCGGCTACTTCCGATCCTACTTATTGATCCATTTCCCTTTGGCTAAATCGGTTCTGTCGGTAAACGCGATTCTATGCTTCAACGGTGCCTGGGGAGATTTCTTCAACCCGTTGATTTTTTTGAAGAGTATTCAGAACATGACCTTGCCTCTGGGCTTGAGTATGCTTCAGGGAATGTACAGCCAGCAGAGTCCGGCGGTAAACGTAGCTACGATGGTTGTGGCTCTGATCCCTGTTTTAATCGTCTTCCTGATAGGCAGAAAACGCCTGATCGCGGGCGTTGCCACAACGGGCATGAAGATGTAGCAAGAAATTTTATTTGCGGAGGAAATTATGACACAGGACAAGGAATTGTGCTTTTTATGGGATAATACAATTCATGGAGCCATTCCAGCCTTTGAAAAATTTGAAGCGGCTTTCGCTTTTGAGAAAGTGTTCGAGCATCCCTATTGTCCAGAGGAGGTGGATCTGAAAGCCTATATTTTAAAGCCGAACGGGGATCAAAAGCAGATTTCCGGATTTTGGTACGAGGGCTTTCAGCGCGTTTTGCGAAATGGGCGGGAGATATTGATTTCTACACTGGAAAAGGATTGGAGAATCCGTTATTCCGCCCAGGTACCCGGAGAATACCGCTACTATGTAACTCTGCTGGACAAAAAGCGCCACCGCTCTTACCGGTATCCGGAGAAGGGGGAGCTCTCTTTTACGGTAACCCCATCGGACAGAAAGGGCTTTTTGCAGGTTTCCGCACGGGATCCGGCTTATCTGGAGTTTTCCGACGGCAGCCCCTATTTAGGCATTGGACATAATTTATGCGGCTGGGAATGGGGAGGCACCGACAATCGTCTGGGTACCTATGAATATGACCGGTGGCTTTCTTCCATGGCTCAAAATGGAGCGAACCTAACCCAGTTCGATTTCTGCGAGGGCGATCAGATCGAGTGGACTCCCTGTGATAATGAGCTGCCTTTTTCTGAGGACTGGAAAGGGCTGAACGAGTATAATCAGCAGAATGCCTGGAAAATGGACCGGAGGTTCCAAACAGCGGAAGAGCTGGGGATTTTTTTTCGGCTTTCCCTGTTTCATTGGGAGGACTTTGACGACGAGACGGAGAAATTTCCTGATTGGGGCTGGAACCGAAATCCTTATCACGATCAGAACGGCGGCCCCGCGAAAAACGTATCCGAATTTTTTGAAAAGCCAGCCTGCAAGAAATATGTAAGGTATTATCTGAAATATGTGGCGGCACGTTGGGGCTACAGTCCTAATCTGATGGCCTATGAGCTCTGGAATGAGATCGACGCTCCGGAGGTTATGTGGAGAGCGGGGGAGGACTACGATCAGGAGGCCTCCAAGGTCATTGGATGGCACAGCGAAATGGGAAGTTACCTGAAAGAGCTGGACAGCAAGCACCTTGTGACATCTAGCTTTGCAGATTCCAGACGGGATTTAAATTTGTGGCAGCTTCCCTGTATTGACTTGACCACAGTTCATCGTTATACTTATTTCAATGAGGAATACGGCCAGCGGCAGTACGATACCGAGGGAGCCCTGAGCGCGGTTTTAAAGGAACGGTTCAGCCAGGTGGAAAAGCCGGTTCTGTTCGGCGAATTTGCCTTATCTCCCGGCGGAGATATCCAAAAGGATTATGACCCGGAGGGAATTGAATTTCATAATCAATTGTGGGCTTCCTTGCTGCTGAAATCCTTGGGAACCGCAATGCACTGGACCTGGGGCTCTTATGTGGATAAAAATAGGCTTTATAGTAAATATCTTCCGGTTTCCCGTTTTTTCGCTGGAGAGGATCTGCGGCGAACAGTTTCCTTTTCCAACCTGGATGCGGTCACAGAGAGACTTCTTATCTTGGGCCTGAGAAAAACAGACCGGGCCTGTCTGTGGATAAAAAAGCGGGACTGGGGCTTCTGCCAAGCTAATGAGGGAAAGAGTTCTTCGGTGGAAAAGGGGCGTACGGCGGAAGTTCCCGGCCTGAAAGCCGGAGACTACCAGGTGGAATTTTATGATACCAAAACCGGAAAGATATTGGAGAAAAGCGTGATAGCCGCCGCAGGAGAAACGCTGACGCTGCTTCTGCCTGGCTTTTCCGGGGATTTAGCGGTCAAGCTAAAGCCTAAGGAGAAGGATACTCTCTGGAAAAGTATAGATTTTCCCAGACCGAAAAAAAGTTCCCGAACAGAGTTTTTACAGGATGGGGCAATCCTTTCCGCTGGTGGGGCAGGCTTTTGCGGAGAAAAAGAGGAATACCGGTTTGTTTACCAGCAGGCTTCAGGGGATTTCCGGCTTTCCGCTGAAATCAGAAGCCTTACCAACTTGGGCGAGCGTGTGGCGGCAGGCCTGATGGTTCGGGACAGCCTGGAACCGGAGAGCGGCTACATCGCCGTGCTGCTTCATCCTTACTCAAAAGCACAGGTTATTATCAGGCGCGATGGAAACACAGAAATTTTGAAGGAATTCGATGCAGGAGAAAGACCATGCTTTGGGTTAAACCGTGCAGCGGGAGTCCTGACCGTCCGGCTGGCCAAGCAGGGGCGGGAGTGGGAACCCGTGTTCCAAATCCAGGTTTCCAAGGAGAAAGAACTGCTGGTCGGCCTGACGGCAGCCTCCAGTCATACCATCACTTATATTACAGCGGAATTTCATCAACTACGTTTAGCCAAAATAGAGGAGGAAATATTATGACAAACAATCAGTATGGCGCCAAGGTTTATCCTTATGAAGCCACGGAATGTAAATTTCTGCTGGGGGGCATTGGCACCGGCAATGTATCTGTGGGGACCCGGGGCAACTACTGCGACTGGGAAATTTTTGGCCAGCCGGGAAAGGGAATCCACTTTCCATATACGTTTTTCGCACTTTGGGCAAAAAGCAAAAATACTCAGCCCATCGTCCGAATTCTGGAATCCCGGATTCAGCCGCCGTATACTTGCTCTCACGGGTTTATTTCGGCTGATTTGGCTGGGCTGCCCCGGTTTGAGCGTTCCAGTTTTTCGGCTGCTTATCCCTTTGTCAATGTAGCGTTAGAGGACAGTAAGCTGCCCCTTTCTGTGGAATTAGAGGCGTTTACCCCTTTTATTCCTCTAAACGCTAAGGATTCTGGAATTCCCGGCGCGGTGATCCGTTATAAGGTGAAAAACAACTCCGGTGAGGCGCTGGAGGCCACGGTGGCTTCGTCCGTCGCTAATGCAGTGGGCTTTAACGGCTACGACCTTTTTGACAATCTTTTGGTCAAAAGGCCGGTGAAAAACCAATATCTTGACCAGGATCAAATGAAAGGGCTTTTATATACCAGTCCGGAGCTTGCGGAGGATGATTTTACAAACGGCAGCATTGCTGTGATGACTGGGGAGGACAGCGTTACGGTCAAGGAGGAGTGGCTTTCCGGTGCTTGGTGGGATGGTATTCATGATTTTTGGGATGACTTTTCCGAGGATGGAAGGCTTGAATTTCATTCGGAGTTCCAGGGCAAGGAAAGCAAATTCAATGATTTAAGCGATTTGAGAATCGGCTCCTTAGGCGTGCGCAAAACGATTCCGGCCCATGGAGAGGCTGTATTCGAATTTATTCTTACTTGGTATTTTCCGAATCGTCCAAAATACTGGGGCGGCCATGTCTGCCCGGAAAACCGGAATAAAAAGGAGATTGAGCATAACTATTACGCCGGTTTCCAGAAAAACGCCTGGGATTACGGCGTATATCTCTACAAAAATTTGGAGAGTCTGGAAAAAGCCTCCCGCTCCTTTACCAAAGCGCTTTATGAAAGTACGCTGCCGGATTATGTGATCGAGGCGCTGGCCAATAATATCACCGTTTTAAGAAGTCCTACCTGTTTCCGGATTTCCGACGGTACGTTCCTGTCATGGGAGGGGAGCTTTCCCCAACACGGCAGCTGTGAGGGGAACTGCACTCATGTGTGGAATTACGCGCAGACCGCCGCGTTCTTGTTCCCCGAGCTGGAGCAGTCTATGCGAAGGACAGAATTCCTGTTGGAAACCGACGATACAGGCAGAATGGCGTTTCGGACGCTGCAAGTATTCGGAGACAAAAAATGGGAAATGATCCCCGCTGTAGACGGACAAATGGGTACCATTCTGCGGCTTTACCGGGATTGGAAGCTGGGCGCTGGGGATGCCCTGTTAAAAGAAACCTGGGAAAAAGCTGCCTTAGCGTTGGATTTCGCATTTACCTATTGGGATTCCGATAAGGACTGTGTACTGGATGATCAGCAGCATAATACCTATGATATAGAATTTTACGGTCCCAACTCCTTAAGCAACTCTCTGTTTTTGGCGGCGCTGAAGGCAGGAAAGGAAATGGCCGCATACTTAGGGGATACCGCTCATGCGGAAAAATATGTCGAAGCGTTCCGCAAAGGAAGCGAAAAAATGGATTCCCTGCTGTGGGGAGGCGACTATTATATCCAGGTGATCGACGATATTAACGCCTATAAATACCAGTACGGCACCGGATGCCTGGCGGATCAGGTCTTTGGACAAATGCTGGCCCACCTGAATCACCTGGGCTATGTCCTGCCGGAGGAGCACATCAAAAAGGCCATTCACTCTGTATTCCAGTACAATTTCAAGGAGACGATGGAGGATCATGTCAATGTCCAGCGTACCTATGCGCTGAATCAGGAAAAAGGCTTGGTATTGTGCAGCTGGCCTCAGGGCGGCCGTCCAAAGCTGCCCTTTGTATACAGCGATGAAGTATGGTCCGGCATAGAATACCAGGTGGCAGCCCACCTGATTTTTGAGGGCTTTGTGGAAGAAGGCCTGGCCGTTGTGAAAGCGGTTCGGGAACGGTATAACGGCTACGACTGGAATCCCTGGAACGAGGTGGAATGCGGCAACCATTATGTCCGCAGCATGGCGAGCTGGTCTGTGCTGGTGGCTCTGAGCGGCTATCAGTTCGACCTGGTAAATAATATCATCGGGTTTGCACCGGTGATCCATCAGGACGATTTTCGGTGTTTCTTTTCCAACGCCAAAAACTGGGGCGTCTATTCTCAGAAGCGTGACCCTAAAAGCGGCAAGCTGGAAACCAAGGTGGAAATTCTCTATGGAGAAGCAGATGGCCTGAAGGTAAATCATCTCTGATACCCTAATGCTTTGTCAGCGTATTTGGTTCACTTACTATAATTTATCATGTTTTGCGATAATGGAGCTACTGGTCAGGCTAAGAACGATAAGAAAGGCGGGAAGAGAATTCTCTTCCCGCCTTTCTTATCGTTCTTAATTTGCCGCGATTCGGATTTTCAAAAAATTTTATTTATACACGGATCAATTCATATTCTGTAGTGCCGATTCCAAGCTCTACGGCATGAGCGATACCGACCTTCCAGTTGGTATTGGGCCCGACCTTGTGAAAATGATCCCCGGATTCGTTCCAATGCTCTTTAAGCTGGCTGTTTTGAATCGGGGGCTGAGCGTTTACCGCGTCGGCACAGGCTACATCCAGAGCTACTGGGTCGAAAGAGGCAAACATCCCCACATCCGGTACAATAGCAGCGTCATTTCCCGAATGGCAGTCGCATTGAGGAGACACATCCACAACCAGGCTGATGTGGAAGCAAGGCCGTTTGTCAACGACCGCTTTGGTATATTCCGCCACTTTTTGATTCAAAATGTCGAAAGACTCATCATCAGCGGGCTTAATTGCATCCCGATGACATACGCCAATGCACCTTCCACAGCCCGCGCAGAGGCTGTGGTTAATATTAGCTTTTTTGTCGGTAAACGAGATAGCGTCATGTGCGCAGGATTTGGCGCATACACGGCAGCCCACGCATTGTTCTTGAATTACGTAAGGCTTGCCTGCGCTGTGCATTTCCATTTTTCCCGCACGAGAGCCGCAGCCCATTCCGATATTTTTCAAGGCGCCCCCAAACCCTGTGATCTCATGGCCTTTAAAATGGGTTAAGCTGATAAAAACATCTGCATCCATAACGGCTCTGCCGATCTTGGCTTCCTTTACGTATTTTCCGCCGGAAACCGGGACTAAAACCTCATCGGTTCCTTTTAGCCCGTCCGCAATGATGACATGACAACCGGTGGAAAAAGGGGAGAATCCATTTAAATAAGCGGTGTCGATATGATCCAGCGCGTTTTTGCGCCCTCCCACATAGAGAGTGTTGCAATCGGTCAAAAAAGGCTTTCCGCCCAGATCTTTTACTATGTCCGCTACGGTTTTAGCGTAATTAGGCCGCAAATAAGACAGATTCCCTGGTTCCCCAAAGTGAATTTTAATCGCGACGTACTTTTTTTCGAAGTCGATGCCGCCAATGCCAGCCTTCCTGATAAGTCTGGCGAGCTTTTTCTGTAAATTAGAGTTTTCTGTGGTTCGCATATCAGTAAAATAAACCCTGGACTTTTCCATAACAAATCCTCCTCAAGCACGCACAATAAAGTTTCTACAGGCTAAATTATAGCATAGTAGCATTTTAGAAACAACTCTCTGATTTTGCGAATATAACTGTATCGTCAAAAAACAAAAGTGCTTTAAGAGCAACACTCATAAGACAGTATTAGAAATGCTTCCCCGTTTTGCAGGTCATTCAGTAAAGACACAAGGAGTATTCCTATAAGATTATAGGATTAGAGACACACAATGATAGATTTAATGCCATATAGACTTGATTCCGCTCTTAAAAACCCCCGCAATATCCAGGCATTAGAATAGAGAATGAAAACGGATGCTCAGCTAGGATATAAATGTATCATGTATATCGTTAGAATTGAAAAATACGAGATTTTGTGGTATACTAAACCATCAGCATAAGCATTGTAGGATTGGCTTTTATGGAATCGCGGATTTTTAGTGAGCAAATTCTCGATTGGTCGAAATTGCTGGAAAAACAGGACGTTGTAAAAATCCATATTTGGGCCAATAGTAGCTATCATCAATAGAGGAAATCGTGTATGAACAATCAAAATGATAAAGAATTATTCAAATTGGTTTCCACCTATAAGCCTACGGGAGATCAGCCAGAGGCGATTGCCAAGCTGGTGGAGGGAATCAAAAGAGGGGATAAAGAGCAGACTTTGCTGGGGGTTACGGGCTCCGGTAAGACGTTTACTATGGCGAATATTATCTCGCAGGTACAGAAGCCAACACTGGTTTTGGCGCACAATAAGACCCTGGCGGCGCAGCTCTGCAGCGAGTTTCGCGAATTTTTCCCAACATCCGCAGTCGAGTATTTTGTCAGCTACTATGATTATTATCAGCCAGAAGCTTATATCGCTACGACAGACACTTATATTGAAAAGGATTCTGCGATTAATGACGAAATCGACAAGCTCCGTCATTCTGCGACCTCAGCCCTGTCCGAACGCAGAGATGTCATTATTGTGGCCAGCGTTTCCTGCATTTATAGCTTGGGTAACCCGATTGATTACCGCACCATGGTTATTTCTTTGCGGCCGGGAATGCAAAAAAACCGAGACGAGCTTTTAAAGAAACTGGTAGAGCTTCAATATGAGAGAAATGATATAAACTTTATCCGAAACAAGTTCCGGGTACGAGGAGATGTAGTGGAAATATTTCCAGCCCAGTCCAATGATACGGCAGTGAGGGTGGAGTTTTTCGGTGATGAAGTGGACCGGATCAGCGAGTTTAATCCACTGACCGGAGAAATCAAAGCGGATCTGAAGCATATCGCTATTTACCCGGCGTCTCACTACATCGTCCCCAAGGAAAAAATGAAAGAGGCTATTCAAGAAATCGAACAGGAGCTGGAAGAACGGCTGGCATATTTCCGCCGGGAGGGAAAGCTGCTGGAGGCCCAGCGTATTGAGCAAAGAACCCGGTATGATATTGAAATGCTTCAGGAAATCGGCTTTTGCAAGGGAATTGAAAACTATTCCAGAGTCATGGCGGGACGGGAACCAGGCAGCGCGCCGTTTACGCTTTTGGATTATTTTCCAAAAGACTACCTGTTGTTTGTGGACGAGTCCCATGTGACGCTGCCTCAGGTGCGCGGAATGTATGCCGGCGACCGGGCGAGAAAGGAAAGTTTGATTGAATATGGCTTTCGGCTTCCGTCAGCCTACGACAACCGCCCGCTGAATTTTGACGAGTTTTACCAGCGAATCAACCAGGCGGTGTTTGTCAGCGCAACTCCGGGAGATTTGGAACGGGAAAAGAGCACCCAGATTGTAGAACAGGTAATTCGTCCAACAGGTCTGTTGGATCCGGAGATTATCGTTAAGCCGACCGAGGGACAGATCGACGACTTGATTTCAGAAATCAATCTTCGGGTGGCTAAAGGCAACCGGGTGCTGGTAACCACATTAACTAAGAAAATGGCGGAGGATCTCACATCATACCTAGAGGGAATGGGGATTCGGGTTCGGTATATGCATCACGACATCGATACGGTGGAGCGGATGGAGATCATTCGAGACCTTCGTTTAGGTGAGTTTGATGTTTTGGTCGGTATTAACCTGCTGAGAGAGGGCTTGGACATCCCGGAGGTGTCTTTGGTGGTGATTCTGGATGCGGACAAAGAGGGCTTCCTGCGTTCCGACCGTTCCCTGATTCAGACAATAGGCCGTGCCGCCAGAAACGCGGAAGGCCAGGTTATCATGTACGCGGATCAGGTTACGCCCTCCATGGAAACTGCGATTCGAGAGACTCAGAGAAGACGCGATATCCAGATGCGGTATAATCAGGAGCATGGCATTACGCCGAAAACGATTGTTAAGAAAGTAGCAGAGGTTTTAGAAATTTCCAGCCATAAGGATGACAAAAAATCCGGAAAGCGGCTGACAAAGCTGGAACGCCAGCAGCTGATCGAGCAGCTTACCAAGGAGATGAAGGCCGCTGCAAAGCTTCTGGAATTTGAACACGCCGCATATCTGCGAGACCGAATTAAAAAGCTGCAGTCCGGCAAATGACATGATTAAAAATTAAGGAGAGCTTATTTTGTCTAGTAAAAATATTTTTGTTAAGGGCGCCAGAGAGCACAACCTTAAAAATATTGATTTGGAGATTCCCAGAGATCAATTGGTAGTGTTCACAGGATTATCCGGCTCCGGAAAATCCTCGCTGGCGTTTGATACGATTTATGCCGAGGGGCAGCGGCGGTATGTGGAATCTCTTTCCTCCTATGCCCGCCAGTTTCTAGGGCAGATGGAAAAGCCGGATGTGGACTACATCGAAGGCTTGTCTCCGGCTATTTCCATTGATCAGAAAACCACCTCGAAAAACCCGAGATCCACAGTCGGCACCGTAACGGAGATCTATGATTATCTCAGGCTTTTGTATGCCAGAATCGGGATCCCTCATTGCCCGGTGTGCGGAAAGGAGATTAAGCAGCAAACCATAGACCAGATTGTAGATCAGGTAATGGCCCTGCCGGAAGGCTCTAAAATTATGGTGCTGGCGCCGGTCATTCGAGGACGAAAGGGCGAACACGTAAAAGAGTTCGAGGCTGCCCGAAAAAGCGGCTATGTACGGGTTCGCGTGGATGGCCTGATCTATGACCTGTCTGAGACGATCAAATTGGAAAAAAATAAAAAGCATACCATCGAAATTGTCGTGGACCGTTTGGTGATTAAGCCTGAGATTCGTTCCCGACTGTCTGATTCCATTGAAACAGCCTCCAGCCTGACCGGCGGATTGACCATTATTAATGTAGTGGATGGAAAGGATATCACCTTTTCACAAAATTACGCATGCCCTGAGCATGGAATCAGCATCGACGAGCTGACGCCCCGGATGTTTTCCTTTAATAACCCCTTCGGCGCCTGCAAAAAGTGCACCGGCTTGGGCGTGTTTATGAAGGTGGATCCGGATTTAGTGATTCCTAATAAGGAGCTTTCCGTCCGGCAGGGAGGAATTAAGGCGAGCGGATGGGCTATGGAAGGCAGCACCATCGCTTCCATGTATTTTGAGGCGCTGGCGAAGCAATACCACTTTTCTCTGGATACTCCGATCAAAGATCTGCCGGCTGAAATTGTTCATTTGCTGCTGTATGGAACGCCGGCGGAGGATAAAATCAAAATTGTCCGGAAAAATGAGTACGGCAGCGGCACCTATTACACAAAATTTGAAGGAATTATCAATAATTTGGAGCGACGATTCCGAGAAACCTCCAGCAATTGGATTAAGGAAGAAATCGAGGGCTTTATGAGCGAAATTCCTTGTGATGAATGTCATGGGAAGCGCTTGAACCCGGAGAGCCTGTCCGTCACGGTGGGCGGGATCAATATCAGCGATTTCTGTGAAAAGTCTGTTTCTGACGCGCTGGAGTTTGTCAAAAATCTGCAGCTGACAGACAGGGAGCGGATGATTGCAAAAGCGATCTTAAAGGAGATCACCGAGCGGCTGGGGTTTCTGCAGAGCGTAGGCTTGGAATATCTGACCTTGTCCCGGGCGAGCGGGACGCTCTCCGGCGGTGAAAGCCAGCGGATCCGTCTAGCCACCCAGATCGGCTCCTCTTTAATGGGGGTTCTGTATATTTTGGACGAGCCCAGCATCGGCTTGCACCAGCGGGATAACGACAAGCTGCTTGGAACCCTAAAGCATTTGCGGGACTTGGGAAACACTGTGATCGTTGTGGAGCATGACGAAGATACCATGTACGCCGCCGACTATGTGGTAGATGTGGGACCAGGCGCCGGTGTTAAGGGCGGGGAGATCGTCTGTGCGGGCACGGTGGACGAAATCAAGGCCTGCGAGCGTTCTATCACAGGGCAGTACCTGAGTGGCAAAAAGCAGGTGATGGTGCCGGAGAAGCGCAGAAAGGGAAATGGAAAAACCGTAAAAATTGTTGGAGCAAGACAAAATAACTTAAAAAATATCGATGTAAAAATTCCCCTGGGAAAGCTGGTATGTGTCACCGGAGTTTCAGGCTCCGGAAAATCCTCGCTGATTAATGAAATTTTGTATAAGCATCTGGCGTCTGAGCTGAATGGTGCCAAATGCAGGGCTGGCGAACACGATAAGATCACCGGGCTGCAATATCTGGACAAGGTCATCGACATCAACCAGTCGCCCATCGGCAGAACGCCTCGCTCCAATCCCGCCACCTATACGGGGCTGTTTAACGATATCCGGGATCTTTTCGCTTCCACCCAGGAAGCGAAAATGCGGGGCTTTAACAGCGGAAGATTTTCGTTTAATGTAAAGGGAGGCCGGTGCGAGGCCTGCCAGGGCGACGGTATCCTAAAAATCGAGATGCACTTTTTGCCGGATATTTATGTTCCCTGTGAGGTGTGCAAAGGGAAACGGTATAACCGGGAAACCCTGGAGGTCAAATACAAGGATAAAAACATCTATGATGTTCTGGAAATGACGGTAGACGAGGGGTTGGAGTTCTTTGCCTCTCTTCCAAAGATTGCCCGTAAGCTTCAGACGCTTCAGGATGTAGGCTTGGGATATGTGAAGATCGGACAATCCTCCACTACGCTTTCCGGAGGAGAGGCCCAGAGAGTAAAGCTGGCCACAGAGCTTTCTAAGCGTTCTACCGGAAAGACCATCTATATTTTGGATGAGCCGACCACTGGCTTGCACATTGCCGACGTGCATCGTTTGATTGACGTACTGCAAAAGCTGGTAGACGCCGGTAATACCGTTGTGGTGATCGAGCATAATTTGGATTTAATTAAAACCGCTGATCACATTATCGATTTAGGTCCGGAGGGGGGAGATAAGGGCGGCTTTATCGTCGCGGAAGGAACTCCGGAGGAAATCGCAAAAGTAGAGAGCTCCTATACAGGACGTTATTTAAAGAAAATGCTGTGAGCAGAAAGCCGTCTGAAAAAACAGGCGGCTTTTTTTCATCGACTTAAGCGATGCGAGCTTTATCGGCTTCATGAGGGCCGGCTTCTATCGGCTTTCGCGCATGAAACCATAACAGGTTATCAAGATAAAAATCATATTTCTTACAAATAAAAAGTTTACAATTAGTTAATGCACCCCGTGGGAAAATAGTGTAAAATACAGTTGTTATTTTAAAGAGACGACGCTGTGGAAATGGAGTTATCGCTGTGTTTGGTTACATCCGGCCCAATAAGCCCGAGCTGTTGGTCAAGGAATACGACCTATATAAAAGCGCTTATTGCGGCTTATGCAAACGGATGGGCAAGGACTACGGCAGGCTTTCCCGTCTTGCGTTAAGCTATGACGGCACGTTTTTGGCAATGCTCTCCATGGCGCTCCGGGATGATTGCCCGGGCTTTGAAGCGGGACGATGTGTGGCAAACCCGGCAAAACGATGCACTTACTGTACTGGCCACGAGGAAAGCTATGCCTATGCTGGCGCGGTTTCGGTTTTGACCGCCTACTATAAGATTAAGGATGATATTAAGGACTCCGGATTTTGGGGAAAGCTCCGTTCTGTCTGTCTTTTGCCCTTTGCCGTACGAGGCTATCACAAAGCGAGAAAAAGATATCCAAAGTTAGACTCTATTGTTTATGAATATATACAAGCACAGTCAAAGGTGGAACAGGATCCTCAAACAGGCATTGACGCCGCCGCAGAGCCTACCGCGGTTATGCTGCGTAAGGTTTTGATGCCGGTAGCCGGCGGGGATCAAATACGGGAAGCCATTTTCCTCCAATTAGGTTATTTTTTGGGTCGGTGGATTTATTTGATTGATGCGGCGGATGATATAGAAAAGGATCAAAAGAAAAACAACTTCAATCCTTTTGTTAAAAAATTAATCCGTGAAAGGGAGAAGCCTTTGGAAGGGGAAGCCTTGGCGGATTATTGCAACGGTGTGTTAAATCAAACCCTTTCTCAAATTATTTTGTCCTATCAACTGTTGTCGCTGCGTCATTTTGACACAGTGATTTCAAATATTTTAACCCAGGGCCTTCCGGCCATGCAAAAATTGGTTCTATATGACAGGAAAGCGAAAAGGGAAAAAGTTTAAAAGCGCACTCTCAATTTTTATGGGGCAAACCCATTGGAGGTAACAATGTCAGATCCGTACAAAGTATTAGGAGTATCGCCAAACGCTACCGATGATGAAATTAAAACCGCGTATCGGGAGCTGGCGAAAAAATATCATCCGGATAATTACGCGGAAAGCCCGTTGGCGGATCTCGCGTCCGAAAAGATGAAAGAGATCAACGAGGCCTATGATACCATTATGAACGACCGAAAGGCCCGCGCTAATAACGGCGGGTATCAGCAGAACGGCTACGGCGGGTATCAGGGCGGCTACCAGTCGGGCGCTTCCTATGGAAGAAGCACAGAATACAGCGATGTCCGCAATCTGCTGATGAACGGGAGAATTGCGGATGCGGAGCAGATTTTAGATGGAGTTCCCGCCGGCCGCAGAGGCGGAGAATGGTATTTCCTGAAGGGAACCTGCTTGTATAAAAAAGGATGGATGGAGGAAGCCTACAACAATTTCTCCACCGCTTGTAACATGGATCCCGGCAATATGGAGTACCGGGCGGCGATGAACCAATGTCAGAATCAGAGGAACGGCGCTTATGGCGGATATAACCGCACGGCTCCCGCTGCCGGCGGCTGCAACGCCTGTGATATGTGCTCATCCCTGATTTGCGCCGACTGTTGCTGCGAATGTATGGGCGGGGACTTGATTTCCTGCTGTTAACCATAAAAGGGAGGCTTTCCTTTTGAGTAAAAGTGGAAAAATAGCCCTGGGAGGTCTGCTGACGGCGCTGGGAGTAGTGCTGATGTTCCTCACTGGACTAATACCGATCGGCACCTATGCGCTGCCTGCTATCGCTGGAGTGCTTTTGATTGTGGCGGTGATCGAAATAGGGGCGAAATGGGCATGGATGATCTATGCCGCGGTTGCAGTGCTGTCGCTGCTGTTTGCCGCGGATAAAGAGGCGGCGCTCTTGTTTGTATTATTCTTTGGGTATTATCCGGTTTTAAAATCTTTTTTAGAACGGATCTCTAATAAAGTCCTTTCCTGGATCAGCAAATTTGCGGTGTTCAACGTGGCTGTGGTGGCCTGCTTCTTTTTAGCAGTTAACTTTTTGCAGCTTCCGGAGGATTCGTTTACTGTATTTGGCATTTATTTGCCGTGGGTCTTTTTGATTCTTGGCAATGCTGTGTTCCTGATTTACGACATCGCCTTGTCTGGCTTAGTGGCTACTTATGTTGAAAAGCTGCATCATAGAGTAACAAAAACTTTAAAATAAACACGCCCGAATGATAAAGACACGCTTTACTTTCGGGTGTGTTTTTGCGTTTTTAGGGAATAAACTTGCAAAACAATGAGGAAAAAACACTGAATTCCCTATTTTTCACTTGATTTTTGCAGGATTAAGTTTTACTATGAATGTTAGGATTAAGAATCTAAAGCTTCGAAATGCTTACAACAGAATGAAAATAAACTAAAAACTGCTGGCTGGAAAATAGCAATAAGGAGTGGACCAGGCGTGAAACATTTGCTGTCCCGTATCGAGAAAATGATGCCGGGCTTTTCTAAGGGCCAACGGCGCATCGCTCAATATATTGAAGACCATTATGACAAGGCCGCGTTTATGACCGCATCCAAGCTGGGCGCTACCGTTGGAGTCAGTGAATCCACAGTGGTGCGTTTTGCCACCGAGGTGGGCTACGACGGTTATCCGCAGCTTCAGAAGGCGATGCAGGAAATGATTCGGAACAAGCTGACTTCAGTGCAGCGGATTGAGGTTACCAGCAACCGGATCGGCGACGCGGATGTTCTGGACAGCGTGCTGAACCAGGATATCGATAAGATTCGCAGAACTCTGGAGGAAACCTCCCATAAGGATTTTTACGAGGCGGTGGACGCTATCGTTTCGGCCAGAAAGATTTATATTTTAGCAGCCCGGAGCGCTTCCGCTCTGGGAATTTTCCTGAACTATTACTTCAGCCTGATTTTCGATAAGGTCGAGCTGGTAACTACAACCAGTAAAACGGAGATTTACGAAAAGATGTTCCGCATTAATGAAGAGGATGTGTTTATCGGCATCAGCTTCCCGCGGTATTCCAAGCAGGCGGTCAGCGCGATGAATTTCGCCAAAAGAAAAGGCGCTAGGGGGATTGCTTTGACAGACAGCCTTTTGTCTCCGCTGGCACAGCAGGCGGATTTTGTATTGCTGGCCAGAAGCGACATGGCCTCTGTTGTGGATAGCCTGGTGGCCCCGTTAAGCTTGATTAACGCAATGATCGTGGCTACGGCTTTAAAGAAAAAGGATGAGGTTTCAAAGACCTTCCAAAACCTGGAAGAGATTTGGGATGAGTACGAGGTTTATGAAAAGGTTGAGGAGGATCCGGTTGAAGCTTGAGTTTGATGTGGCTGTAGTAGGTGGAGGTCCGGCGGGAATGATGGCGGCCGCCAGCGCCGCGAAGCTGGGTGCCCGGACGGTGCTGTTGGAAAAGAACGCGAAGCTGGGCAGAAAGCTGATGATAACCGGCAAAGGCCGGTGCAATGTCTGTAATCAATGTGATGTTCAGTCGTTTATAGGTGCGATACCGGGAAACGGGCGTTTTTTGTACAGTGCGGTCAACCGATTTTCCCCCTTGGATACCATGGATTATTTTGAAGGACTGCATGTGCCGCTGAAAACAGAACGGGGAAACCGGGTGTTTCCTGTCAGCGACCGGGCTGCCGATATTGTGGATGCGATGAAAGAAGATGTGGAAGCTTCCGGCGTTCATGTATTGCAGGAAGACATAAAAGCTCTTATAATAAAAGATGGAGCCGTGAAGGGTGTGAAAGCAGCTTCCGGAAAAAGAATACAGTCGGACAGCGTTATCGTAGCCTGCGGCGGGCTGTCCTATCCTGGAACCGGCTCAACAGGAGACGGATATCGGTTAGCGAGGCAGGCTGGACATACGATCGTTCCGCCCCGGCCCTCCCTAGTGCCTTTGGTTTGCCGGGAAAATTGGTGCCAGGAGCTGCAAGGCCTTTCCTTGCGGAATATTGCGGTTCAGGTGATAGATCGGAAACAAGGAAAAGAAATTTACCGGGATTTCGGAGAAATGCTTTTTACTCACTTTGGCGTCAGCGGCCCGGTCATATTAAGCGCCAGCGCTCATATGAGGGATTTGTCTCCGGAACGGTATGAAATCCACATCGACTTAAAGCCAGGCTTGAACTTTGAACAATTGGATTTGCGGCTTCAGAGGGATTTTCAGAAATTCCAAAACCGGGATTTTAGTAATTCTCTGCAGGAGCTTCTGCCTAAAAAACTTATTCCGGTAGCGGTGAACCTGTCCGGAATCCCTGGAGAAAAGAAATGCCATCAAATTTCCCGCCAGGAAAGAATGAATTTTGGCAGGCTGCTGAAATCTCTGCCGGTGACAATTTCCGGATTTCGCCCTATTGAGGAGGCCATTGTTACGGCGGGAGGCGTATCGGTTCATGAGCTCTCACCCAAAACGATGGAAAGCAAGCTGGTGAAGGGGCTTTTTTTTGCGGGCGAGGTGCTGGATGTTGACGGCTACACCGGCGGATTTAATCTTCAGATCGCTTTTTCTACCGGCTATTTAGCCGGAAATTCTATTTGGGGGTAACCAGATGTTTTCAGTTGCTATCGACGGTCCCGCAGGAGCCGGGAAAAGCACAATTTCAAGGCGTGCCGCGAAAAATGTGGGATTTATTTATGTGGATACCGGCGCTCTTTACCGGGCGGTCGGTCTTTCCGCAATGGAATACAAAATTGATCTAAAAGATTCCAAAAGGCTGAAAGCTTTTCTTTTGGATACAAAAATAAATCTGGAATTTCGAAATGGGGAGCAGCATGTCCTGTTAAACGGCAGCGACGTTTCAGATTTGATCCGCACGCCTGAGGTTTCTATGATGGCCTCTAAGGTTTCCGCGGTTCCTGCCGTTCGGGAGTTTCTATTCGACTTGCAGCAATCTCTGGCAAAGCTTCACAATGTGGTGATGGACGGCCGTGATATCGGTACCGTGGTACTGCCTCACGCCCAGTTAAAAATATTCCTGACCGCTTCCCCTGAGGAAAGAGCCAGAAGAAGATTCCGCGAGCTTATTGCGAAAGACCCGGCCACAGATTATAATCAGGTGCTGGCGGAAATCAAGCAGCGTGACTATCAGGATTCCCATCGGGAAATCGCTCCTCTCAAGCCGGCCGAAGACGCCGTTTATGTGGATACCTCGGATTTAAATTTAGAGCAATCGGTCGACAAGGTAACTGAATTGATAAAGGAGAGAATTTCCTGTGGGTGACCTGACAAAAAACACGCCGTTTTATAACTTTGCCAAAGGCCTGCTGCCTATTATTTTTAAGCCTCTCTATTTCTATAAGGTCAAAAATAAAAACAGTCTGCCGAAAGGACAAGGATGCGTGGTATGCTGTAACCATATTTCTATGAAGGATCCTGTCTTTTTGGGACTTGCCCAAAAGCGTATGATCCGGTATATGGCAAAAAGCGAATTGTTTCAGAATAAATTTGTGTCAAAGATCATCTCTGCGCTGGGGGCGTTTCCCATTCAAAGGGGAAAGCATGATGAGGGCGCTATCAATTTGGCGGAGGAATATCTGAAGCAAGGCGCTGTAGTGGGGATTTTTATTGAGGGAACCCGGTCCAAGGATGGAAATTTGTTAAAACCCAAATCCGGAGCCGCGATGCTTGCTTATAAAGCCCAGGTTCCGGTTATGCCGGTTTCCATTTCCACTAAGGGAGGCGGGGTGCTAAAGCTGTTTCATCGGGTGACTATCAGCTGTGGTCAAACAGTGACCCCGGAGGAATTGGGAATTACTGAGGGGACCGGCCCTCAATTCCGGGAAGCGAGCCGTAAAATCATGGAGTTGATCAGCGCTTTGCGGCAGCAGGATATTTAAAAGGGAGAGTGTAAATGGCTGACATTACAGTAGCGAAAACCGCCGGCTTCTGTTTTGGGGTAAACCGTGCGATCGAAATTGTAAACCGCCTTCTGGATCAGGGAAAGAGGGTTTATACCTTGGGACCGATTATCCATAATCCCCAAATGGTGGCCGCATTGGAGCAGAGAGGCGTGACGATTGTCTCCCAGCCAGGCCAAGTTCAGCCAGGAGGAATTTTAGTGATCCGCTCCCATGGCGTTTCTCTTGACATCCTGCGCGAGATTGAACGGCTTGGCATAGAATATGCCGACGCGACTTGTCCGTTTGTAGGAAAAATTCATCAAATCGTTTTTTCTGCTTCAGAAAAAGGAGTACCGGTTTTAATTGCCGGCGACCCGGATCATCCGGAGGTGCGGGGAATCAGAGGACATTGTCAGGGCGAAAGCTATGTTTTCCGCAATCAAAATGAGCTTAAAAATCTGATCAAAGATTTCCCAAATTTAGAGTCAAAAGAGCTTTTTGTAGTAGCTCAAACGACTTTTAGTGTATCAGAATGGGAAAATTGTTTGAAAATTCTGAAAAGAGTATATACAAACGCCGCAATTTTTGATACAATATGTAATGCTACATCAGAACGGCAGGCTGAAGCTGTAAGATTGGCAAAGCAGAAAGACCTGATGGTTATTATCGGGGGCAGGCAGAGCTCCAACACGGCAAAGCTGAAAAGCGTGTGCGAGCCTTTTTGCAGGACTTGCTTAATTGAGACAGCGAAGGAGCTGCCGGTATCTGAAATCAAGCAGGCGTATTCCATTGGAATCACGGCGGGTGCATCCACACCTGCCAGCATTATAAAGGAGGCACTAGAAACCATGACGGATATTCTAGAAAACAAAGAAATGACTGAGATTAATGAAGGAGAAATGAACTTCGAGGAGATGCTTGAAGAATCTCTGAAAAGCTTTACTACAGATGAAAAAGTTCACGGTGTAGTCGTTGGTATCGCTCCGAATGAGATTTATGTGGATGTCGGCAGAAAGCAAGCTGGATTTGTTCCCCTCGCTGAGCTTTCCGCGGATCCCAACGCTAAAGCAGAGGACCTTGTGAAGATTGGCGACGAGATGGATCTCTTGATCATGCGCACCAATGACCAGGAAGGCACCATTATGCTTTCCAAGAAGCGCTTGGATGCCATTAAAGGCTGGGAAGAGATTGTTGAAGCCAATGAAAATGAAACGGTTGTCACCGGTATTGTCACGGAGGTTATTAAGGGCGGTGTGATCGCTGTGACCAATGGCGTTCGCGTATTTATTCCCGCCTCTCAGGCTACCGCTTCCAGAGGCGATTCTTTGGAGGACCTTCTGAAGCAGGAAGTGAAATTCCGTATTATTGAGGTTAACCGCGGACGCAGACGCGCTGTCGGTTCCATTCGTTCTGTTCTGAAAGATGAAAGAAAGAAGCTGGCCGAAAAATTCTGGGAAACCGCAGAAATTGGCAAGGTATATACCGGAACAGTAAAATCTTTGACCTCTTACGGTGCTTTTGTAGATTTGGGCGGTATTGACGGCATGGTCCATATTTCCGAGCTTTCCTGGAGCAGAATCAAGCATCCTTCTGAAATCGTCAATGTAGGCGATACGGTTGAGGTTTATATTAAGGATCTCGATCCCGAAAAGGGCAAGATTTCCTTGGGCTATAAGAAAACAGAGGATAATCCTTGGGAGATTTTGAAGAGAGATTATCCGGTAGGCTCTGTGGTGGAGGTTACTGTAGTCGGTATGACTACCTTTGGCGCTTTTGCAAGAATCCTGCCTGGTATTGATGGGCTGATTCATATTTCTCAGATCGCCGATCATAGGATTGAGAAGCCTCAGGATGTTTTGGCCATAGGCGACGTGGTTAAGGTTGCTATTACCGATATTGACTTCGATAAGAAGCGTATCAGCCTGTCTATCCGCAAGCTGTTGGAGGAAGAGGCCCAGGCAAAAGCTCAGGAAGCCGCTAATGCTCCTGATGAGGTTGTCGCCTCCACAGAAGCTGATATCGCTGCGGAAGAAGCACCGGCAGTTGAGGAAGCTCCTGCTGTAGAGGAATAAGGTCGCTTTCTATTCTATTTTGAGAGGATCTCTATCATGATTCGTCATATTGTGTGTTTTAAGCTTAAGGATCATAGTGAGGAAGCCTGCGAAACAGCTCGGGATATCCTTTTATCCATGAAAGATAATGTCCCTTTGGTGCGAGAGATCTCTGTGGGAATTGATTTTCTTCATTCTCCTCGTTCTTATGACCTAATTTTGCAGGTCACGTTGGATAATCGGGAAGCGTTGAATGATTATCAAGAGGATGCCTATCATGTATCCGTAGTGAAGAAACATATGCACGCCGCAGCCGAAAGCAGCATCGCTATCGATTATGACCTGTGAAAATAGAAAAGTAATCTGTTTAACCGGTTCGTCATTATAATGGCGGACCGGTTTGTGTTATCGCTGTTAGCAAGAGAATCCTCTTCGTCAGAACCGGGAGATAAAACGGAAGGCAGGAAAATTCTGAGGAAATTATATGAGTGGGAAGGATCCCATATCGTGAAGGCAGAAGTGTCCAAGGCACAGGCCGTATGTTGGCAGAAATTCCGCCTAAAGAAAGAGTAAGCGGGATTTATGGGATTTCTCAGCTGTTTGATACAGAAAAGATTTCATTTGTGTCAACACACCCTCATTCTACATACATTGGAAAAAGGGGTGATTTTTGTGTTGAGACGAAAGAAAATTCGATGCAGACGAAAGAGGCATCGTCTTAAGCTTTTAATTCCCGTATTTCTACTGATCGGCCTGTTTTTTGTCATCGAATGTCAGTTATCCCCTTTGGTGGAAAAGGCAGCGGCAAGCCAGGCAAAACAGATGTTTAACCAATCGGTGAATGATGCAGTCACATCTCAATTAAATAACAAAGGAATTACCTACACTGATTTAATACATATTGAAAAAGCCACGGATGGCTCTGTTTTAGCGGTTACTACCGATTCCCTAAAAATCAATCAGTTAAAAGCCGATATCAGCCTAGCTGTGCAGTCGGCTCTCAGCCAGGAAAAACACCGGGAATTTTCAGTGCCGTTAGGAACCTTGACAGGAAGCAATCTTTTGAGAGACAAAGGGCCCGGTATCCCTATTGACATTTCTTTTAGCGGCAGCGTAGTGACAGATTTAAAAAGTGAATTTACGTCGGCAGGTATTAATCAAACAAAGCATCAGATTTTAATGACGGTAAAAGGCTATCAGGTTTTAATGGCGCCGGGGATTAATACTACGGTGGAGGTAGAAACTACCGTAGCGGTTGCGGAAACAGTGATCGTAGGTCAGGTGCCGGAATTTATGGCAGACCTTTCCGCTCTAAAACAATAAGTTGCTAACTTTCCGTTTTTTGGTTATAATATTTTTGTTGCAGATAAAATTTGAAAAGAATTTAAAGACCCTTTGTAAAGTGTTAGTGGAGGTTTCTTAAATGGATTTGGAAAACGCCAGAAAATCGGCGGAGGAATTGCGGAAAAAGCTAAATTATCATGCGAAAAAATATTATGAGGAAGACAATCCGGAGATCACCGATTATGAATATGATATGATGCTGAGGGAGCTGGAAGGAATCGAGCTTGCCTATCCGGAGCTTGTAACGGAGGATTCGCCTACCCAGAGGGTAGGCGGCGCCGCCTTAAATAAGTTCACACCGGTAACCCATGAAGTCCCGATGGAAAGCCTCCACGACAGCTTTTCCGAGGAGGAGCTGTTTGATTTTGACCGTAAAGTCCGGGAGGTAGTGCCTAAGGTATCCTATGTGGTGGAGCCGAAATTTGACGGCCTTTCTGTTTCTTTGGAATACCGCAACGGTATTTTTGTACGGGGTTCTACCCGGGGAGATGGAAGCGTAGGGGAGGATGTTACCGAAAATCTGCGAACCATCAAGACAATTCCAAAGAAGCTGACCCGGGCTGTGCCTTTTTTGGAGGTTCGGGGTGAAGTCTATATGTCCAACGAAAGCTTTTTAAAGCTTTTGGAGCGTCAGGAATTGAACGAAGAAAAGCCCTTTAAAAATCCGAGAAACGCCGCTGCGGGATCTTTGCGTCAAAAGGATTCCAGGATTACCGCTCAAAGAGAACTGGATATCTATGTGTTCAATATTCAGCAGATAGAAGGGGTGGCCTTAAACACTCATAAGGAATCCTTGGACTATTTGACAGAGCTTGGCTTCCATACGCCTCCGTTTTACAACTGCTATGATGATATGGATGACGTGGTAAAGGAAATCCAGAGAATCGGCGAGCAGAGGGGCGGGTTTTCCTTTCCTGTAGACGGCGCTGTGATTAAGGTAAACGCTTTTCATGACCGGGAACTGATCGGAAGCACCTCTAAATTTCCCAAATGGGCGGAAGCGTTTAAATATCCACCGGAGGAGAAGGAGACCGCTTTACTGGATATTGAGATCAACGTTGGCAGAACCGGAGTACTGACTCCTACGGGTTTGTTTGAGCCGGTGCTTTTAGCGGGAACTACCGTGAGCCGGGCTACTTTGCACAATGAGGATTTTATTAAGGAAAAGGATATCCGAATCGGGGATACAGTAGTTTTGAGAAAAGCGGGCGAGATTATTCCCGAGGTGGTATCTGTAAAGGCACATAAGCCGGATTCAAAGCCTTATCAAATGCCTGAGCACTGCCCATCCTGCGGATCAAAGGTTCAGAGAGAGCCTGGAGAGGCGGCCCTTCGGTGCGACAACACCCAGTGCCCGGCCCAGCTTTTGCGGCATCTGATCCATTTTGTTTCCCGGGATGCCATGGATATGGAGGGCTTGGGGCCGGCGGTATTGGAGCAATTAGTGGCGCATCAGCTGGTAAGCTCACCGGTGGATCTCTACAGCCTGAATAAGGAAGCGCTGGTCGATCTGGAGCGCATGGGGGAGAAATCGGCAGAAAACCTATTGAACGCCGTGGAGAAATCCAAAGGGAATGATTTTTACCGGTTTATTTACGCCTTAGGCATCCGCCACATCGGTCTGCGCGCAGCTAAGCTGCTGACCCAGCGGTTTCCTACAATTGACCAGATTTTAAAGGCGACGCCGGAGGAGATCGCCGCTATCGACGGCTTTGGACAGATTATGGCGGAAAGCGCCGCCTATTATTTTTCTCTGCCGGAGACAAGGACCCTGATAGACTCTTTTCGTACCAAGGGAGTCAATCTGGAATCCTTTGAAAAGGAGGAAAGCAAGGATCTCCGGTTCTCGGGGAAAACCTTTGTTCTTACCGGAGCCCTTCCTACGTATACCCGTGCGGAGGCTGGAAAAATGATCGAGGACCGAGGAGGAAAGGTTTCCTCCAGCGTGTCAAAAAAAACCAGCTTTGTGCTGGCCGGCGAGGAAGCCGGCAGTAAACTGACCAAGGCGCAGAAGCTTGGCGTTCCTATAATTTCTGAAGAGGAATTCTTAGCTATGCTGCAATAAGATGAAAAAATTTATTTGTTCCGTAATCCGATGAGGCTAGTCCTCATCGGATTTTTTATTTTCCGCTGAGTTTCTTTTCCTGGTTTTTGGTTTGTCCGGTTCTAACTTTTCCTCTTTGTCCATATTCATAACTATAGAAACCGGACAAGGAGGTGCCGCAATTTGGAAACCAATTTTCTCGATCTTCATCAGCGGCCGTTTGACAGCGCCGCCCAAGGGCTATGCGGAAGCCTGCGTACAATTTTATTTCAAATTCCAGAATCCGTAAAAGAGAAAGCGCAGGAAATCCGTTTAAGAGCCAATCGCCCGGTCGCGGTCTACACTGGGAAAGAAACCTACTTTGTAAAGGAACAAGGCAGACTGACTCAGCGATTTGACCGCACCTTGCCGATTGTTTCCTCACAAGAGATTTTAGACAGCTTTCATCACTGCTGCAGCTATTCGGTATACAGCCACCAGCATGAAATCCGGCAGGGATTTGTCACAATGGCGGGCGGTCATCGTGTGGGAGTCTGCGGCACTGCGGTTTATGAGGAAAATAGAGTTTCCGGGATTCGTGATATTTCCTCTTTGAATATCAGAATTGCGCGTGAGGTTTATGGGGCGGCCGACGAGCTTTTGAGGGAGCTTGACAAAGAGATTTCTGGATTGCTGATTGCTGGGCCGCCTTCCAGCGGAAAAACAACTATCTTACGGGATCTTGCCAGGCAGCTTTCGATAAAAGGGAAAAAAGTAGTCGTTATAGACGAGCGCGGGGAGCTGGGGGGAGCCTTTCAGGGGATATGCCAAAACGATTTGGGACTCAGCGACGTGCTTACAGGGTTTCCTAAGGGAGAAGGAATTCTCCAGGCCGTGCGCTGCCTTTCTCCGGAGCTTATTATCTGCGACGAGGCGGGAAGCCGCCAGGAGGCGGCTGCGATTGAGGAAGGCTTAAATGCCGGCGTCGGGCTGATTACTACCCTCCACGCGGGCAGCTTAGAGGAAATCTACCGTAGGTCGCAGGGAATTCAGCTGCTGCAAAGCGGCGCTTTTTATAGAATTGTGCTGCTGGAAGGACGTTCGGCGCCTGGTACAGTACAGGGAATTTATGAAGTAGGTGATCCGAATGATAAAAATGATGGGATGTCTCATGATTGTGCTGACAGGGGCGGCGGTTGGATATCTGCAATCTAAAAGGCTGACGGCGAGAACACTTTTCTTTGAGGAATATCAAAAATTCCTTTCGGAATTGACCTTGCAGATCCGATACGATTCCAGTTCTCTGGAGCGTATTTTAGAAAAATTCAGCGATTATCGGCGCTTAGCGCCAGTGCTCAGAATCTGCCGTGAAAAAATCCAGGAGGGAAATTCTTTTTTTGAATCCTGGCTCCAGGGAGTCGGAAAGCTCTCAAAGGACAATGGGCTTTTAAAAGGGGATATCGAATTGCTGCTAGACCTAGGAAAAGGCCTGGGAATCAGCGATTTAGAGGGCCAGCTGTCTCATCTAAAGCTGAACAGTGAGCTGACGAAGCTAAGGCTGGAGGAGGCCAGAGAGTGCAAGGTGAAAAAAGGAAAGCTGTATCAAATGCTGGGCTTAAGCTTAGGAATCACCACAGCCTTGCTGTTTTTGTAAAAGAGCGTAAGGAAGGAAAAGAATACCATGGACGTAAATTTTATCTTTAGAATCGCAGCGATCGGCATTATTGTAGCAGTTTTAAACCAGCTTTTAGTGCGTTCCGGCCGAGAGGAACAGGCGATGATGACTACCCTTGCGGGCTTAATTGTGGTTTTGATGATGATTATCCAGCAAATAGATACCCTGTTTCAAACCATCAAGACCATATTTGGGTTATAAAAATGGAGATTGTTGCGTTATCCGGCATCGCCATTTTAGCTGCGATTTTGGCGGTGATGCTGAAAAAGTACAACCCGGAATACTCGATTCTTATCAGTCTGGGCGCTGGGGCTCTTTTGCTCTGGATGATACTTTCCAAGATTTCTCCCGCGATCAGCCAAATTCGGGAATTGATATCTGCTGCGGGCATTAGCGGCGAATACGGCGTGATTCTTCTAAAAACCCTGGGAGTTTGTTTTCTAACCCAGCTTTCCGCCGATTCCTGCCGAGATGCCGGGGAAGGGGCTCTGGCTGCTAAGGTGGAACTGGCGGGAAAGCTGTTCATTGTGATACTGGCTCTGCCTTTATTCCAGCAAATTGCCGGCTCCGCTCTTTCCCTGATTGGAGGCGGAGCATGAAAAAGAAATTGTTCCTGCTGATCTTTCTCATTCTCTCTGCAATATTGTTTGGAGGCGTGCAGGTCCATGCGGCAGGCGAAGAAGGTGCTTCGAGCCTGGACGAGTATTATCAGGAGCAGATGGAGACCAGCGGTGCCAACGATCTTTGGGATGAACTTCCGGGGGACACGCAAAACAGCTTGGAAAATCTGGGTGTGACCTCTCCAGACTGGCAGTCGATTCAAAATCTAAGCCCGGGAGCTGTGTTTTCAGAAATTGGAAGCCAGGCGCGGACCCAGGCAAAAGGCCCTCTCGCCGCGATGTTTCAGGTGCTGTTTGTGATTTTGCTCTGCGCCTTAATGGAGGGCCTCAAGGTTTCCTTTGGGGACCGTCCTCTTTCCGGGGTCGTAAATACTGTGGGAACCTTATGCGTCTGTGCGGCGATCATTATGCCAATTGTCAGCTGCATTGCGGAGACCGCCGAGGTTATTTACGGCTCGTCCATGTTTTTGATGTGCTATGTGCCGGTATTGGCCGGCATCATGATCGCCGGAGGACAAACCGTCAGCGCGGCGTCCTATCATATGATGATGATCGGTGCCGGAGAGGTGGTTTCCCAGCTTTCCACTTATTTTCTGGTTCCCATGCTGAATATCTTTTTGGCGCTTTCCATTGTATCCAGCATTTCCCCGCGCCTGAAATTTAATGGAATTTGTGAAATGTTTTATAAGGCGGTAAAGTGGGTGCTTTCCATTGTGATGACCATTTTCGTCAGCTTGCTTACCATCCAAAATCTGATTGGCGTGGCAGCGGATAATGCGGGTACTAAAGCGGTAAAATTCGCTGTCAGTAATTTCATCCCCGTGGTAGGCGGTGCGCTCAGCGATGCTTACACAACGGTGCAGAGCTGCGTTAAGGTCTTGAAATCAGGAGTCGGGGCTTTTGGGATTCTGGCAGCGGGAGTTATTTTTTTACCGGTGCTGCTGGAATTGATTTTATGGCTGGCCGCAGTTAATCTTTCCGCTGTAGTAGGAGATTTGTTCGAGCTTAAAGAAATTTCAGTCCTTTTGCGCTCAGTAGGAAAGGTCATCAGCGCCATGATCGCAATAGTGGTGTGCTGTATGGTGATCCTGATCATATCGACTGTACTGTTATTACTGATAGGAGGCGGACACACATGAACGGAATCAAGGAATGGTCCGCGATCCTATGCCTGGCGGCTCTGGCCAGTTGTATGCTGGAAATGATTATTCCCTCGGGAAGAATGGAGAAAATTATGCGGTTTGTCTTGGGAGGCTTTTTACTTTGCGCTATGATTTCTCCCATTTCGAATTTGGATTTTCACTTTCCTGATTTAGAAGTATCCGATTCCTCTCAGGCCCAAAGCTTTTCCGTTCATTTTGAGCAGCAGGTTGTTGACGCCGCACGGGACAATGTAGAGGGGCTGGTGGGGCAGAAATTACGGGAAGCGCAAATTCCTTATAAAAAAGTTGAGGCTGTGATGGATACTTCCAGCTCGGACAGCATAGGTATTAGTAAATTGATTGTCACCACTGACAATCCGGAGGATAAGATCAGGATTCAAAAGTACCTGGAAGAGCATCTCCAAATTCAGACGGAAGTGGCGGTAGAATGAACGAGGAAAAAGAAAAAAGGGGCTTGTTTTTCAAAGCCCCGGACCGGTGGAAAAATTTAATTATCATCGGAGGATTAATCGGCATCGCGTTGATTTTTCTATCCAGCTATTTCCCATCCGGCTCTGGAGGCTCCGGATCCGCCGAAGAAACGCTGGATAAAATTTCGGCTCAGGAATATACAAGCCAGCTGGAAGAAAATCTGATTCAGATTATATCCCATATCGACGGCGCGGGAGAAGCTAAAGTAATGATTACCTTAGAAACCGGAGTGGAGACCAAATATGCTACGCAGGAAAAAAGCAGTACGGAATCCAGCGGGGACAAAACCTCCGGTACCTCGGAGGTTAGTTATATTACTGTGAGAGACGCCAACGGCTCGGAACGGGCTTTGGCGGTTACAGAGGTACAGCCCACAGTGAAAGGAGTGGTTGTGGTTTGTCCCGGCGGAGAAGAGCCGGTAGTACAGCAAAGGATCATCAGCGCGGTGACAACGGCGCTGGATATTTCTTCAAAACGTGTCTTTGTCACACGATTAGCATAATACAAAATTAGGAGGAATTTAAGATGGCTTTTGGAAAACGACAATTAGTATTAGCAGCGTTGGTGGTAGCTTTGGGGGCGGCCGTATATCTGAACTGGCAATTTTCTGACAACCGGGATCTGCTGGCCACCAATACCGTCACTTCTTCGCAAAAAGAGCTGGGAGAAGCCCAGTATGTCAATAACTCCGTTTCCGGCGGAGACGTGAGCTCCGGCAGCGACTCCTCCGACACATCTTCTATGCAAGACGACGTGTCTTCCGGCGTATCATCCAGCGCCAGCGGATATTTCGCCAATGCCCGGCTGACTCGGGAAAAGTCCAGGGATGAGGCGGCGGATCTGATTAAGGATATCCTCCAGGGGGTAGATGCCAGTGACGACGCTAAAAAGGAAGCGCTTAACCAGGCGGCGGCTATCGCTCAGAATATGGAGCAGGAAAATAATGTGGAGAATCTCATCAAAGCTAAAGGCTTTGCGGACTGTGTCGCGTTTATCCAGAACGGCGAATGCAGCGTAGTGGTGGCCTCTGAAGGGCTTTTAGACAGCGAGGCGATCACCATCAAGGATATCGTTGCGGGCCAAACCGGTATTAGTTTTGATAAAATTAAAATTGTAGAAGCAAAATAGGTTGAATGGTTTTCATTTTGTGGTATAATAATGAAAAGCATTGGACGTTTGACAATTGGACAGTTTCATTTTAGGGCCCTCCATGCTTTTGGAGGGCCTAATTTTATGGGTTCGGAGGAAATGGTATGAAAAGACATGAGGCCAGAGAACAGGCGTTTTTCCTGATTTTCGAGAGAACATTTCAAGAGGCTTCCTTAGAGGAACTGGTGGAAAGCGCTCAGTTGGCCAGAGATATTACCATATGCGGTTTCGCTCAGAACGTGTTCCATGGCGTAGAGAAGCACGGCGAGGAAATCGATGGAATGATTGAAAAGCACTGTATCGGCTGGACCAAAAACCGTTTATCCCGTGTCGCGGTTTCTGTGCTGCGTACCGCTGTTTATGAAATGCTGTATGAGGAAAAAATTCCAGTCAGCGTTTCCATCAACGAGGCAGTAGAAATTGCTAAAACTTATGGAAGCACGGAGGACGCCTCTTTTGTCAACGGTGTTTTAGGCTCCGTCGCCAAAGAATTGGAGAGCGCGCAATGAATCTCGCGTTAGGAATCGATACCAGCAATTACACCACCTCCCTTGCGCTTTACGATGCCCAAGCCCATGAGATCTGCCAAGTAAAGCGTCTGCTCCCTGTAAAGGAAGGAGAAAAGGGCCTGCGGCAAAGCGACGCGGTGTTTCATCATGTGCAGCAGCTTCCGGAATTAATGGACAAGCTTTGGAAGCCTGGCTGCGGAAAAGCGCTTAGTGCAGTCGGTGTCTCCGCCCGTCCTAGAGATGCTGAGGGCTCTTATATGCCCTGTTTTACCGTGGGGCTGACCTATGCAAGGCTGCTGAGCACGGCGTTAGAGGTGCCGTTTTATACCTTTTCCCATCAGGCTGGGCATATCGCCGCGGCGCTTTATTCCTCCGGAAGCCTCTCGCTTTTGAAACAGCCGTTTTTAGCGTTCCATGTGTCCGGAGGGACAACAGAGGCGCTTTTGGTTTCTCCGGATGACCAGAGGATTCTTTCCTGCCAATTGGCGGCTAAAACCTTAGATTTAAACGCTGGTCAGCTGATTGACCGGGTGGGCGTCATGCTGGGCCTTGGCTTTCCGGCAGGTCCGGCTTTGGAGCGGCTGGCCCTGACCTGTGAAAGCAAGGGCTTGAGGGGGGCCAGGCCAGCAATGAAAGGGAATGACTGCTGCCTCTCCGGTGGGGAAAATCTGTGTATCAAGCTGCTGCGGGAAGGAAAAGAGCCAGCATATATCGCCGCCTTCTGCCTGGAATATGTAAAGGCGGCGTTGGATCAAATGTGCCGAGGGCTATTGGAGCGGTATGGTAGGCTGCCGGTTGTGTTTGCGGGCGGGGTTATGTCGAACTCAATCTTGCGGGAATATTTTTCGAAACAATACGGCGCAATGTTTGCCGAGCCCCAATTTTCTTCGGATAACGCCGGTGGGGTAGGGGTTCTGACAGCGATAAAGGCGGGCTTGGGATGAATCAGGTTATTACAGTATCACAGTTGAATTTTTATATTAAGTCCTTGCTGGATGGGAACGATGCTCTAAAGCAGGTTTTTTTAACCGGTGAGATTTCCAATTTTACCGATCATTACCGTTCCGGGCATTTTTATTTTTCCTTAAAGGATGAAAAAAGCGTCATCAAATGTGTGATGTTCTCACGATATTCCAGCCGGGTGCGCTTCCATCCTGAGGATGGCATGAAGGTGCTGGTGCGGGGCGGCGTGTCGGTGTATGAGGCTTCCGGGCAGTACCAGCTCTATGTGGAAGATATGCGCCCGGAGGGGATCGGCGCTTTAAATCTGGCTTTTGAGCAATTAAAGCAGAAGCTGGAAAAGGAAGGCTTGTTTTCTCCGCAGAGAAAGCGGCCGATTCCTCCATTTCCGTCCCGGGTTGGAGTAATTACGTCGCCAACCGGCGCCGCAGTTCAGGATATTAAGAGTATTTTAGGCCGCCGCGATCCGGCTGCGGAGATTATTTTCTGCCCGGTTTTGGTTCAAGGAGAAGAAGCGCCCGGGCAGCTGATCGACGCCGTAAAAAGAATGAACCGGATTCCGGATATTGACGTTTTGATTATAGGGCGGGGCGGCGGCTCTTTGGAAGACCTGTGGGCCTTTAACGATGAGAGCTTGGCGAGAACGATATCCCAATCCCGAATCCCAGTGATATCTGCGGTGGGTCATGAAACGGATTTTACCATCTGCGACTTTGCGGCGGATCTGCGGGCGCCTACGCCTTCTGCGGCGGCGGAGCTGGCGGTGCCGGATATGCGGGAATATCAGGCGTACTTCCTGCAAGTTTGCCGGAAGCTGAAGCAGGCTGTGTCTTCCAGGATTTCAGCGGAAAAAGCCAGAGTGGATTGGTCTGTAAACAGGCCGGCGATGAGGTCCCCGCTGCATTTTATTGAGCAAAAACGCATTTTACTGGATACTGTTTCCAATAGGCTGAACCAGGGCTTCCTTCTGCGTGTTTCAAAAGCGGAAAACAGGCTTTCTGTTATCAGCGGCAAGCTGGATGCCCTCAGTCCCTTCCGAGTGCTGGGACGGGGGTATTCCCTGGTATTAAAGCAGGGAAGCTTAATTAAAACGGTAAATGATCTGAAAAAGGATGATGGAATTACGGTGAAATTATCCGATGGGGAAGCAAAATGCCAGGTTATCGGCGTATTACCGGAAAGCAAGGAGGAAATCTTATGAAAAAGCTAAGCTTTGAAGCTTCCATTCAGGAGTTGGAGGAAATTGTCGCTAAGCTGGAAAATGGAGAAGAGTCTTTGGAGGAATCCCTGAAGCTGTTTGAAAAAGGCACGAAATTGGCATCTTCCTGCTATCAAACCCTGGAAAAGGCGGAGCAGAAAATCACCGAGCTTTCCAAACTAGAGGAAGATTCTCAGGAGGCTAATCGCTGATAAACTGATCGATAGGGAGAATGGCTATGGAAAATCAATATTTATCAAGAATTGAGGAAGCGCTGGCGTCTTATCTTCCGGCGAAGGACTGCCTGCAGAAGGATGTAATAGAAGCGATGGAATACAGCCTGCTGGCGGGTGGAAAGCGGATTCGTCCAACGTTAACCCTGGAATTTTGCCGGGTATGCGGCGGAGACGTGCAGGCGGCTATGCCGTTTGCCTGCGCTGTGGAAATGATCCATTCCTATTCCCTGATTCATGATGATTTGCCCTGTATGGACAACAGTGATTTAAGGAGGGGAAGACCTGCCAACCACATTCAATACGGCGAGGATATCGCCCTATTGGCGGGTGACGGCCTGCTTACTCTTGCCTTTGAGACCGCTCTGTCTCCTGAAAGCATAAAACTGGCCGGAGCACAGAGAGGAGCGGAGGCTGCGCGCTTATTGGCAAAGGCTGCTGGAGCGGAAGGAATGGTCGGCGGACAAGTTATCGACCTTCAGCATGAAAATCAACGGGCGCCGATCGAGGTTCTATTGGAAATGGACCGCAAGAAAACCGGCGCGTTAATTCAGGCGGCGGCGCAGATGGGATGCGCCGTGGCCGGGGCGGATCAAAAGCAAAGAGAGGCGGCGGTAGAATATGCCGCCTGTGTAGGCTTGGCGTTTCAGATCAGAGATGATATTTTAGACGTGATTTCTGACCCGGAAACCCTGGGAAAGCCTGTTGGCAGCGACGATAAAAACGAAAAATCCACCTATGTGTCCCTATTAGGAATGGAGAAAGCGCAGCAGCTGGTAAATGAGCTGACCCAGCAAGCGGAAAGCGCCCTGTCCGCCTTTTCTGAAGACACTGCATTTTTAAGGGAATTCGCCCAATCTTTGGCAAACCGGGGCTATTGAGTTCCAATTGCATACTGGCTGAATTTATGGTATAATTATTCAATTGGAACCAAAGCAACCTGACAAAAGGAGGGGATTGCTTGGAGAATCCGTCTCTGCTGGAGCAGCTTCGCCTGCCGGGAGATATCAAAGACCTTTCTCTAGACCAGCTTAATGAATTATGCGATGAAATTCGTAATAAGATAATTAATACAGTTTCTAAAAACGGCGGCCATTTAGCGTCGAATTTAGGCGTTGTCGAGCTCACGGTGGCTCTCCATTACGTTTTTGATCTGCCTCAGGATCAAATCGTCTGGGACGTGGGTCATCAATGCTATACGCATAAAATTTTGACTGGCCGGCTGGATCAGATCAGCACGATTCGCAAGGAAAACGGGCTTTCCGGTTTTCCAAAGCGTTGTGAGAGCATTTACGACTCCTTTAATGCGGGGCACAGCAGCACCTCGATTTCGGCGGCCTTCGGCATCGCCAGCGCTAAGAGCATTACTGGAGATCAAAGTAAAACCATCGCTGTGATAGGCGACGGCGCGTTATCCGGCGGCCTTGCCTATGAGGGCTTGAATAACGCCGGACGGTTTAAAAAGAATTTTATCGTAATTTTAAATGACAACAATATGTCTATTTCCCGCAATGTGGGCTCTATGGCCCGCTATCTGGCTGAAATCCGCATGAAACCAGGTTATATCAAGATCAAAGAACGGGTTGAGGCCATATTAAACCATATCCCTGTGGTTGGAAGGCATATCCGGAATTTTTTGCAGTCGTCGAAATCCGCTTTAAAGAATATGATCTATAAAAGCACCTTGTTTGAGGATATGGGCTTTTTATATTATGGCCCTGTGGATGGCCACGACATGAAAAAGCTGATCAGTGTTTTCCGATTGGCAAAGCAATCCACAAAGCCGATTTTGATCCATTTAAAGACAAAAAAGGGAAAGGGATATTCCTTTGCAGAGCAGAATCCTAAGGACTTTCATGGGATTTCGGCCTTTGATATTGAAACGGGGGAGCCGCTTTCCGGAGGCTCGGATGGCTTTTCCGGTGTCTTTGGACAAGTGCTCTGCGATTTTGCCAGAGACGACCAGCGAATCTGCGCGATTACCGCTGCCATGAAAATTGGGACAGGGCTTTCTGAGTTTTCTCATCTTTACCGGGAACGCTTTTTCGATGTGGGAATCGCGGAAGGACACGCCGTAACCTTTGCCGCCGGATTGGCGGCTGGAGGTATGCTTCCGGTTTTTGCCGTATACTCTACTTTTTTGCAGAGAAGCTATGATCAGATTATCCATGACGCCGCTATGCAGCATATGAAGGTGGTTTTGGCGATTGACCGGGCGGGACTTGTAGGAGAAGACGGTGAGACTCACCAAGGCGTATTCGATACCGCTTTCCTAAATGAGATTCCAGAAGTGACGGTGTTCTCTCCTTCTTATTTCCAGGAAATAAAGCCCAGCCTTCAAAAAGCTCTGTACGGCTGTTCCGGCGTCGCCGCTGTACGGTACCCCAGAGGCGGGGAAGGCTACCGGCCTGCTGGCTTTTTATCTTCCGGCGGTGCTTTTGACGTTTGGGGAGACCCGAAAGCCGAACTGATGCTGGTTACTTACGGCAGGCTTTTTTCCTATGCTTGTCATGCGAAAGAAGCTCTGCATAAGCTTGGAATTGAGATTTGTATTTTAAAGTTGAATCAAATCAAGCCTATTGAGACGGAATGTATATCTCTATGCCTGGAAAAACGGCGGGTGTTTTTCTTTGAAGAAGGGATTTTAAATGGAGGCATCGGAGAAACCTTTGGGTATCTTTTGCAGAAAAATCACTATCCGGGAGAATTTTACCTCAACGCCATAGAGGAGGCGTTTGTACCCCAGGCGTCGGTAAAAAGCTCTTTATGCCGGTTCTGCTTGGATGAAAAGGGAATGGAAAATATTATTTACGGAGTAGAAAATCGTGAGTGAAAAGAAACGCTTGGATCAGTTATTGGTAGACCGTGGTCTGGCTCCCAGCCGTGAAAAAGCGAAAGCGCTTATTATGGCGGGACAGGTCTATGTTCAGAATCAAAAATCGGATAAACCGGGCACCTCTTACACGGAAGCTGTTGAGATTGAGGTCCGAGGCTCTGGATTAGCCTACGTCAGCAGAGGCGGTCTGAAGCTGGAGAAGGCGATGCGGGTGTTCCCGATCCGTTTACAGGATAAAACTGCTATGGATATTGGCGCCTCTACCGGAGGCTTTACTGATTGTATGCTGCAAAACGGCGCTAAAAAGGTGTACGCTGTAGATGTGGGGTACGGGCAATTAGCTTGGAAGCTTAGAACAGATCCAAGAGTGATCAATTTAGAGAGGACAAATATCCGCTACGCCACGAAAGAGCAGATTCCCGACCCAATTGATTTTATCAGCGTAGATGTATCTTTTATTTCGTTGAAACTGGTTTTGCCTGTAGCCAAGCTCTTTATGAGGGATGGCGCCCAAGCGGTTTGCTTGATTAAGCCTCAATTTGAGGCTGGCCGTGAAAAGGTTGGTAAAAAGGGCGTGGTACGGGATCCGAACGTTCATATGGAAGTGATCAAGTCGGTATGCGCGATGATTCGTGAAAACGGCTTTTCCCTCTTGGGATTGGATTATTCTCCAGTAAAAGGGCCGGAGGGCAACATTGAATATTTGGCTTATCTGGAGAATACTAAGTCAAACGAATCCGAAGAAACAGTGTTTGACATTCCTGGTTTAGTTGCCGCTTCCCATCAAGAACTGAAAGTATAGGTGATTTCCATGAAGATTGCGTTGATGCCCAATTTAAGCAAGCAAAACGCACATACATATACGGTTCGCATCATTAAGCGGCTGCTGGAGCTGCAATGTGAAATTTTTCTCTATGCAAAATACCGGGATTATTTTGATATTCAGGCAATTCATTTTTATGAAGATTTTTCCGATATGGTGCGGGAGTGTGATGCGGTAATCACCATCGGGGGAGACGGCACGATTATCCATGCGGCAAAGCATGCCGCTGCGGCCGCAAAGCCGATTTTAGGAATCAATTTAGGGCGGATCGGCTTTGTAGCGGGGCTTGAGATTGATGAACTGGATAAGCTGAAATATTTAATTTCCGGGGATTATAAGGTTGAGAACCGGATGCTGCTAAAGGTAACGGTGCATACGGGAACTGGGGAACGGGAAATCTACGCTTTAAATGACGCAGTGGTATCGAGAGGCTCTCTTTCCAGAATGGTGGATCTCAGCGTTTCCTACACGGGCAGCAAGGTCACGCAGTACCGGGCGGATGGACTGATCGTTTCTACCCCCACTGGTTCCACCGCTTATTCTTTATCCGCCGGTGGTCCGGTGATTGAGCCTGAAATGCGCTGTATGGTGCTGACACCAATTTGTGCTCATTCTCTTTTTTCCCGGTCAGTAATTTTCGGACCTGACGAAAAGCTTTCTATTTCCGCTTCCACGCGGGATGGAGAGGGCAACGCATACCTTACCGTGGACGGAGAAACCTCCGTACTGCTTCGGGAGAGAGATGTTATTGATATTTTGCCCGCTGCCCACAGCGTCCGTTTGATCAAACTAAAAAATAAAGGATTTTATGAGATTCTGAACGAAAAGCTTTCTGAGAGGAGAATTTAATCCATGAAGACAAGGAGACACTCTAAGATTCTAGAATTGATTCAGCAGCACAATATTGATACCCAGGAGGAGCTTTTAAAGCTCCTGCGGGCGGAGGGCTATGATGTGACACAGGCTACGGTTTCCAGAGACATCAAGGAACTGCGGCTGGTGAAAACCTTGGCTAATGATGGAAAATATAAATATTCTACCGGCAAAAGTGAGTCTTCTGATATTTCATTGAAATTCTTCTCACTTTTCGCGGATTCCGTGTTAAGCGTAGAATTCGCGGGAAATATGGTGGCGCTGAAATGCATGACTGGTATGGCTCAGGCGGTCTGTGCCGCGATGGATTCTATGCAGTGGGATGGCGTAGTAGCGACCCTGGCGGGAGACGATACGATCTTTATCTTAGTGCGGAATGAAGCTGCCGCTATTAATTTAGTTACAGAACTGAAAAAGATTATGAAATCCTGACGAGGGATTCGGCACAGCAAATAGAAGATAATTCCTATTGTGGATTTTGTTTTTGTTTCTTTGTTAACTATCTGCTTATGCTTGATTATAGGGACAAGTATTTTATTTCGATCATCAGATAAAAAGAGGTGAAGGCAATGCTTTCCCAGCTCTATATTGAAAATATCGCTGTCATCGAACGAGTAACCATAGATTTTTCCAACCAGCTCAATGTACTTACCGGAGAAACGGGTGCGGGAAAATCCATTCTGATTGATGCTATTAACGCGATTTTGGGACAGAGAACCTCCCGCGATTTAATTCGTACCGGGGCTTCTTCAGCTGTTGTGAGCGCGTTATTTACGGAAATTTCAGGAGAGACAGAGAAAACGCTGGAATCTCTTGGATTTAACGCGGACGAGGACAGGACTCTTTTGCTTCAAAGGGAGATCAATTCTTCAGGTAAGGGAAGCTGCCGGGTCAACGGCCGTCCAGCCACCGTTTCCGTATTGAAGGAGATCGGGAACACCCTGATCACGATTCATGGACAGAACGAAAACTATGAGCTGCTAAACGCCGACATCCCTATTCAGTATTTGGATGATATAGGCGGACTGTCCAGCCAGCTGGAGGAGTATAGGCAGGCGTATTACGGCTTAAAGCAGCTAAAAAAGGAAATGGATGCCCTATCCCTGGATGAATCTCAGAAAGCCCGCCAAATCGACCTGCTGACCTATCAGTTGCAAGAGCTGGAAGCCGCTGACCTCCAACGTGGAGAGCTGGAAGAGCTCGTCAATAAAAGAACCCTGTTTCAAAACAGTGAAAAGATCGCATTAGCGTTTCAGGAGGCTAAGGAAGCGGTTTCAGGAAATGAGGAGTCGTCCGGTGCCTTGCAGGCTGTGCAGACGGCGGCGGACGCTATTCAGGAAATTGTGCCCTACTTTAAGGAGTTACAGCCTTTATCCGAACGATTGTCGGCTCTTACCTATGAACTGGATGACTGTTCCGAGGAGCTTAGATCATATGGTGAGCAGATCGAGTACGATCCCAACGAATTGGAAGCTATTGAGGAACGGCTGGATTTATATTACAGGCTCATGAGAAAATACGGCAATACCGAAGATGAGCTTTTTGATTATTATGAGAAGGCTCAATCGGACTTAGAAGCCATCACGCTTTCTGACGAACGCTTGCGGGAACTTCATAAGGAATATGAACAGGCGGAAAAGCATACGCAAGCCCTGGCGCAGGAATTATCCGAAGCAAGAAAAAAAGCGGCAAAAATTTTTGTAGGAAAGCTAAAAGCGGAGCTTTCTTTTTTGGATATGCCTGGCCTCCGTTTTTTGGTGCGGCAGTCAACCTGCGACCTAAATCGTTATGGCTGTGATGAAATTCAATTTTTGATTTCTGCTAACCCCGGAGAACCGCCCAAGCCTTTATCGAAAATTGCCTCTGGCGGTGAGCTTTCCCGCATTATGCTGGGAGTCAAAACGGTGCTCTCCGGCAGTAATCTAGGAAAAACCATGATTTTTGATGAAATTGATACTGGGATCAGCGGAAGTGCCGCGCAAAAGGTAGGGCTTAAGCTGAAGGAGGCTGCCGCTAATCGGCAGGTGCTCTGCGTAACCCACTCGGCGCAGATTGCCGCGCTCGGGAACCACCATTTTCTGATCAAGAAAGAGGTGCGAGAGGGCAGGACCTTTACTGGGGTTTATCCTCTTGACTTTGAAGGAAGAAAGCGGGAGTTAGCTAGAATGATCAGTGGTGTAAAGGTAACTGACTTAACGCTAAAAAGCGCGGAAGAAATGCTCGCTTTGGCAGGATTTTCAAATGAAAGCTCTTGACAAACCAGTTTGGGTTGGATATAATTTCTCATATCGGCTGTGAAAAGAAGGAGTAAAAAAGCTTTATCTTGCGAAGAGACCCGCCGGGTGGTGTAAGGCGGGGAAGAAGGCTTTTTGAAATACATCTTGGAGCCGCGGAGCTGAATTTTTAAGTAGGCTTCGCCGTATTTGCGCACGTTACAGCGCCAGGGTATTATCGTACCCGTGAGGCCATGGCTGTGAGGCTGTGGTGAATTGAGGTGGTACCGCGGATTTTCCGCCCTCTGCAAAATTTGCAGAGGGCTTTTTATTTTGGAAGAGCCCTCTGAGCGAAAAATAATAGAGATGGAGGAATTAATCATGGGTGTTTACGATGAACTAAAGGCGAGAGGCTTGATCGCCCAGCTGACCAATGAGGAAAAGGTACGGGATTTATTAAACAACGGAAAGACCAGCTTTTATATCGGTTTTGATCCAACGGCTGACAGCCTGCATGTCGGTCACTTTGTTCAGATTATGGTAATGGCTCATATGCAAAAGGCGGGGCATACACCGATCGCTTTGTTTGGCGGAGGAACCGGTATGATCGGCGACCCTTCGGGAAAAACCGCTATGAGAAGAATGATGACTCGGGAGGAAATTGACCATAACGTCCGCTGCTTCCAGAAGCAGATGTCCAGATTAGTAGACTTTTCAGACGGAAAAGCGATCATGGTAAATAACGCCGATTGGCTGATGAATTTGAATTATATCCAGTTTTTACGGGAGGTTGGGGTGCATTTCTCAGTAAACCGTATGCTGTCCTTTGAGTGTTACAAGCAGCGCTTGGAAAGAGGGCTGTCTTTCTTTGAGCTGAACTATATGCTGATGCAAAGCTACGATTTCCTGGTGCTGAACCGGAAGTATGGATGCCAGCTTGAACTGGGCGGCGACGACCAATGGAGCAATATCATCGGCGGCGTCGAGCTGATTCGGAAAGCGGATGACAAAGAGGCTTATGGAATGACCTTCACTCTGTTGACTACCAGCGACGGACGTAAAATGGGAAAGACAGAAAGCGGCGCTGTGTGGCTTGACCCTGAAAAAACCAGCCCCTATGATTTTTATCAGTATTGGAGAAATGTGGACGACGCAGACGTTATTCGCTGTTTAAAGATTTTAACCTTCCTGCCGTTAGAAGAAATTGAAGCTATGGCGAAATGGGAAGGCAGCCAGTTGAATAAAGCCAAGGAAATTTTAGCCTTTGAGGTGACTAAGCTGATTCACGGAGAAGAGGAAGCGATGAAAGCTCAGAACGCGGCAAGAGCGATTTTTGGCGGCGGTGCTCACTCTGAGAACATGCCTTCCACAGAGCTTTCCGATGGAGACTTCACCGACGGCGAAATCTCGGTGTTGGATCTTTTGGCGAAAACAAAGCTGGTTCCCTCGAAGGGAGAAGCCCGCAGGCTAATCGATCAGGGAGGCATCTCTATCGATGATGAAAAGGTGAATTCCGTTACGGCAAAGATTTCGAAGAGCTCATTTGAAAAAGGCTTTGTAATCATTAAGAAAGGCAAGAAAGTCTATCATAAGGCGATCCTTTCTTAAGCCGTATCCGGGGATCAAAGTGATCAAACTGTTTTACTGAAGTCGCAAGTCTGTCAAAAATCTCCTGCTGTTCTCACACGGCATAGTTTGACAAAATTTCAGTTGCGTCTGTTCTATCTCATTTTCGCCTTGAGCACGTCTTATTGCCGGAAACCAAGTGAGAAGCTTCCGAACTTATATTTTTAAATTATTTTCAAAATATGTTGTAAAAAAGTTTTTACTGAAATTTCTATAAGGTAAAATTCAGCATCAAAAAAGGAATCCGGCGTGAAGTCACACCGGATTCCTTTTTTGATTGCGGCAGAATGAACGGATAAGCTTCTGCTCCTGAGTGAGACCTTTTATTCCGCCAGCTTCACCATCCGTTCAGAGATAGCTAATGCCGGATCTGTGGGAACCGAAACCCTTTGAATATCGGCAGGAATGATAACCTTAGGATTTAAACGGATTGATTTTCCCGCAAACTGGGGCAGCCAGGCCCTGGATTTTTCGAGCATCTCCGAAGCCATTTCTCGGATTTTAGGAAGGGGAAGAACCGCGCTGGTCAGAGGATCCATACTGAGAGCGTAAACGAGCGCTTCGGGATCCCCAGATTCCGCCGCTTCTACCGTGAGCTGATGGACTAAAACATTGGTCATATTCAGTGCGGCGCATTGAGGCGGAAGCTTTCCCACAGCAGTAGGATGCACTCCCGCGCCGTCGGCAAAAATAGGTACTTCTGCGCAGCAGTTATCCGGAAGATTTTCAATACATCCGTTATTTCTAATATTGCCGTTGAACCGGAACACCCGGTTACATTCGATTGCTTCGATAATATAAGAGCCGTATTCCACGCTTCTTTTAGGAAGCTCAATCGGTTCATCGGCAAAGATATCCCGGTTACCGTATTTCTGTGAAACCTTTAGGTTCCAATAGTACGCGGCTCCTGATTCTCCGCCGAAAAGAGGTTCGTCGCAATAGATATCCAGCGTTTCCCGGCTCCTGCGGAAATAGGGAAGGTATTCGGACAGGTGGCCTGAGGACTCCGTCATAAAATAACCAAAATGGCGGAACATCTCGCCCCGTACCTTTTCATTGGCATAGTATTCCGGTTTTTCAAATACCTCCCGGAGCTTGGGATACAGATCCTTGCCGTGGCTCTCCAGCTTAATGAACCAGCCCATATGGTTGATCCCAGCGCAGATATAGTCAATCTCTGATTTTTCCACTCCGGTATAGCGTGATAGGAGATCCAAGGTAGTTTGCACCCCGTGGCATAAACCGACTACCTTAACGCCGCTGTTAGCCAGAGATAAGCAAACTGCCGACATTGGGTTGACATAATTCAAAAGCAGCGCGTTGGGACAAAGTTCACGGATTTCTGCGGCAAGGGAGTTCATGACAGGAATCGTGCGCATCGCGCGGAAAATTCCTCCCGGACTCAGCGTATCGCCAATACATTGATCCACTCCATATTTCAGAGGGACCTCGTAATCCACCTGATAAGCGCGCATACCGCCGATCAAAAAGGTGGAGATAACATAGTCGGCGCCCATTAAGGCTTCACGGCGGTCTGTCGTGACTTGAAATTCGGCCTTTAAACCGTATTTTTCCTTGATTTTTTCCAGGTACGCTTTTAACCGGGTTGTGCGCTGATCGCTGATGTCCATCAGGCAAAAGGTAGTGTCTTCCAGTCCCGGAGTAACCAATACGTCTAGGATTAAGGTCTTGCAGAAAACAATGCTTCCCGCTCCGATAATTGAAATCTTTCTCATGGCTTTTTCTTCCTTTCTGTAACCCGTGTTTATGCGTTTGGGTTAAAGAGAGATCCCGGACTCCCGAGCGACTCTTTGGAGATACCGGAGGCCTCTGCTGTATTCATCCGCGTTTTGATAATGCTCCATCATCATAGTTACTGTGTGGGGAAGAGAAGCAAAGCCTTTTAAAAATGCGGATAAATCCACTTCGCCTTCTCCGGGAATGGCTTCCTCAATCAACGTGGTAATTGCCGGACGTTTTAAACGGGCATCTTTTACGTGAGCAGAAATAATTCTATTTGGGAAGAGCTCAACACATTTTTCCGTCAGCTCTTTCGCCTGATAAAGCTCCCTCGGGGAACGCATCATATTTGTCAGATCAATATGGGCTCCGAATTTCTCCCGGTCTACCGCTTTTAAAATCCTAGCATACTGTTCCGGACAATCAATCGAGTTATACATGAAAACCTCATAGGTAAAGTAGGTGCGCTTAGGCTTTACTGTGTCAATGATGAACCGGGCCATTTCCACGGCGTCTTCAAAATGTTCCTCGGTAAAATTTTGGGGATTATGGTTTTGGTATCCCGGCCCTTCGCAATAGGAGCCCGCTGTGTTTACCACACATCCGGCGCCTAACTCCTCAGCCATCGCGTAGATTTTACACATTTCCTCCCGGTTTTTCCTGCGTTCGTCGGGACGCAAATCCAGCATGTTTTCCCAATAGCCCGCTTCCGCGATCAAAATGCCCTCTTTTTCAAAGGCTTTTCGAGCAATACGGATCTCGTCGGGCTTATCGATGGTGAGATAATCAGGTGCATAGGCCGCTTGATAACCCATTTGTTTGGCTAAATGGGCCAGCAGCTCCGGATCCTTCGCGTTTTGTTCAGCGCTGGGAAATACATGGCCGCCGAGCTTGATCATAGGGACGCCTCCTTTCAGCTGTCATAGCGGAATACGATTTGAATGACGTCCTCAGGATGCTGATCTACATGTTCATAAGCGGAAGGAGCATCCTGATAATCTACCATATTGATCAAATTATCGAGGGACAGCTGTTTCAAAAGATTCATACAAAACTCCTGCCGGCGGCTTAAGGAATAAAGGGTGGAAAAAGCAGGATCTACATGGGCGCTTTGAGACTGCTTCAGTCCGATGCGGTTATGATGAAATTCATCCGCCAAGTAAAGACCTCTGGCCTCCGATTGGTACCAGCTTACGACGATGACAGTAGTTTCCGGCGCGGCAATCCGAATTGCCTCATTTAAAGCGTGTGTGTTGCCGGAAACCTCAAGCACCACATCAGCCCCTCGATTGTCGGTTCTTTTCCGAATTTCCAAAGCGATATCCTGGCCGCTGAGGGGATCAAAGGTCTCGTCGCAGCCATTTTCCTCTGCGGCCTGGCGGCGGTGGGAGTAGGTATCGATTCCATATACCTTTGCCGCGCCGCTCATTTTGGCCATTTGGGCGCACAATTGACCAAGCAAGCCTAAACCGCTGACCACAACTACGTCGCCCAGCTTAATTCGCGCGTCCAGAATGGCGTTGTAGGTGGTCATGAGATTAAAGAAAAAGATTACATATTTGGGATCGAGGTCCTTTGGGACCTTAATAAATTCAGAGGCGTCCTTGACTACCTGGGTCTGGTGGGGAGAGGAAGAATAAACAATATCTCCGATTTCAAAGCCAGCGACCTTGGCGCCTTTTTCGATCACCTTACCTACATTGGAATAGCCAAGCCCCCACATACCGGGATCGCAGCTTCTTACCGGATAAGTCCAGGCCTGTTGCCCTTCAGCCGGAAGAAGAAGCCGGGTTTCCGGATCATTGATTTTTGAAAACTGAGGCACCAGGTTTCGATAGACGTTCATTTCGGTACCGTGGCTCATTCCGGAATAAAGAGTCTGTACACGGAGATCGTTTTCGCCTAAAGGAAAATCAGGAGCCTCATCGACCCGCATCGTTTTGGGAGCGTCATATACTAAAATTTTCATGATAACATTCCTTTCTTTCTGTATAGATGGGATTTTCGTTTTAGTTTGATACGTTATTTTAAGGTTACCTGAACCCAATGCATAGCGTGCCACCCATCCTGTTGGATGATGGTTTCGCCCGGATGCACTGTTTTTTTCAGAACAGAATAGCAGCTCAAGGGATGGATTTTTCCATCGACTGTGTAGTCCACTAATCTGAAATCAGCCGAACGATCTGTTTTCACCATAAGATCGGTGCCGGCGGCGACAAAGGAATTTTCTGCCACCTGGATGACGAAGAAGGGACGGAAGCCCGAAATTTTAGCGCCGCATAAGGAAATGGTGTTTCCTTCCTTTGCCCAGCCTCTGGTTATATCGCCGGCTTCATCCTCTACGACAATTTTTACCGGGATATTCCGCGCCGGCAAAGGATCATAAGGAATCCAGTCGGTAGGCATCGTGGTTTCGTCAGTGCTAAGACGCTCTGTAATGCGTATTTTTTTATTGTCCAGAGGGATTACAGTATCGTCACGCCGAACCAAAGGAAGAGAATTCAGCAGCTTAGGATCACACAGAGACAGGGGGTCGCTTTCGTTATAGCCCATATGCCACCGGATACAGCCTTTTCCGACTTTTTCGATACCAGGCAGTTCCGGAATTTCACGATGCCGGGCGAATTCTCCGTTTTCATCCAGCTGCATGTTGTCGTTATGGGCGAACACCACGCCTCCATCGGCCGCGAATTTTCTCAGCCGCCGCCAGGTTTCCTCCCGGTAGCCTAAGGCGTAATAGGGAGCGAACACCGCTTTGGTATGGGAAAGGTCAAAGTCAGCGAAATCCCGGTCGTTTACGCCGATAAAGGGAATATGGTTCTCTTTTAAATAAACGGTGTATTCATAGCCGCCGCCCTCTAAACAGGTTTTAGGATAGATAAATACGACCTGCTGATTAGCGGTTTGGTCAAAAGCCAGGCCTTCCATAAGAGCAGCCCAGTTGCGCATAGTAATTAGGCCGTGGCGCGGAGTGCCATCCGGATGGACGCAGCAGCCTAATTCCAGATCCCAATAATCTACAAACCCAACCTTATAGCGCCAGTTGACCATGCTCATATTCCAGTTCCAGGGCATCAATCCGCAGCCTCCGAATTTCAGCGTCCAGGCAAGGCTTTTGCTCAGGTGGTCCTCCAGATCCTTTTCCCCTTTTCGAGTGGAAGGTGTGGGAACCCAGGCCTCCTGAAGCAGACAGGGCTTACCGGTGCGAAATTCATCCTTGGTTTTGCAGCAAGGTGTGTGAATCGAATGCCAGTCTGCGGATTCTCCCAAAGCGACGTTGTCCTCACAACCATAGGTGCCAATGCCGATCATCTGTCCGGTTTTTCCCCATATGCCACGCATCTCCGTCAGCCATTCTGATGTAGGATACATTTCCGTGTCTATTTCATTACAGATATCCCAGGAAATCGAGGCGCAGCCTCCCAGGCGTTCCATAATTTGCTTGGCAAAGGCCATCTGCGCTTTTCGATAGGCCTTGACCATCGTGAGCCTGGAACTGCCAACCCAATGAGCGGGATTTCCCATTTCAGGCCCTGTTTGCGTATAAACGGTGGGCATGAGAATCAGATCCATGTGGGAGAACAAGGCTACGTGAGCCTCAATCGCGCGCAGATGCCGCTCGCTGATTTCTGGACCCTTCTCAAAGGAACGGTAGAAATCGCCGTGGGTTTCCGCAAAGATTTCTCCCGGCATGACGCGGAACCAGCCTGGCATGAAATAGTGGGTGCGCACTAGTACCATTCCGGCTTCATGAAGCGCTTTAGCGTCCGAAGCCAGCCGAAGCGGATTTGGATTATGCCATGTCAGGGAATACTGACAGCGATCCTGCCAGTTTGTTCCATTAATCCAGCGGGAATGGGAAACCTGTTTGCCGTTTTGATATTCCGAAAAGTAGCAGCCATCCGCCTCTAAGCGGCGGGTATGACGCAGGCTTTCCGGATCCCAGGTTACAAGAGCAGACTCTGAAAAGTCCCGCACCTGATGTGTCTCATCTAAAAGCTCGAACCGAATCGGCTGCAGCAGCAAAGTCTTATCATAAGAAACCTGGATGCTATCCTTTTCAGAAATAGCCCATTCGGGGGATTTGCCGCCGCGAAGCTCTTCCTTGGTTAGCTTTGCCTGCCCGCTGCGGATATGCCAGCCTATGGGAAGTGTGCCGCACAGCTCCGGCAACACCTCAACAGTATCTCCATGATGTAAGGCTGCATAGGGAAGTTCAATGTTTTTCAATACCGCCGGCAAGCACAGCCAGTTCAGCATAGAATCAATCAGCTCCTCAGGCAGCGGACCGTTTAAAACTCCGGTAAAAATCGCCCAAGGATGAGGAATCACCGATTGATCCTTATTATATGGGTTTCCCCAGAATTTTGTCAGCAGGAGAGAGGGCATGACTTTTTGTCCATCCGGTGTCGTGACCCAACCCGCGGGGATGGTTTCCCGGCAAATCGGCCTGCCATGATAAGAGCGGCTGTCAATCAGCTCCAGCTCTGGAAAGGTCAGCTCCAGAGGAACGGTTGTCGTAAGATTTACGCTGCGCTCCGGCATGCAATTGGTCAGCGTTAAGTCTCCCACAAGCGCCTTATCAAAGGTTTGCTTCCAATCCATAAAAACGTTCTCATAAGCGGGGGAATATGGAGTAAAACCAAGTCTAGCCCGAAAAATATCCATTGGCATCGACAAGCCGCCGTATCCCTCGTGATTTCTGAGATCGCCTAAAGTACGGATGACCTCGCGCCAGGCTCCATTTTCACAGACCATAGCCTTTTCAAAGGGCATTCCGCCGATGTGAAGCAGTCCTCCGCCTTGGGCAAAGAAAGAGAAAAGAGAGTCTTCGATTTCCATAGGATAATATTCGCCGTGAGCGTTGAAGAAATAGTCTCCGGAAAATTGGCCGGACATAATCCCTTTGGTATCGACAAATTGAAGCTCCGCTTTTTGGGAAAGCTTTTCTAAAACATCGCCGCAGCCCTCTGAAACGGGAAGTCCCGTCTGCTGAAATACCAGTATTTTCATATTCTTTGCGGGTTTCTCTGCCCTTTCAATGAAAAAGCAGGATTTCCCAATCACCGTCCTTTTGTAAAATGATTAAAATTGTGTGTCGACAGAAGCCCGAAAGGATTACCAATCCTCCAGTTCAATTCCGTTTTCTTTATCAGGGTCAGTGGTCGTTCTTTGCACTAAACCGATGGGGATTTCATAGGTAATTTCTCCAGAGGGAAGAGTACCCTCAATCATCTCTGTTAATTTTTGCGCGGCAACGGTTCCCATACGGACTTTGGGAACATTGATAGTAGTGAGTGAGGGAACGGCGATGGAGGAGACATAGGTATTGTCAAAACCAATCACCTTCACTCGGCTAGGACAATCTATGCGGTTTTCCTTCATGGCCTTTAATACGCCGATTGCCATCTGATCATTGCAGGAGAAAACTCCGTCAAATTGGATCCCATTCATGATAATGCGCTTCATCGCTAAATATCCGCTGAGAGTTGTATAATCTCCGTATTCGATCATGCTGGTGTCATAGACAAGGCCAGCATCTTCCAGTGCGGCTCGGTATCCGCATAATCGGTCATAGACCACATCGTGAATTTTGGGCCCGGAGATTACTGCAATATGGGAACACCCTCCCTCTAAAAGATATTTGGTGGCGATTTTCCCTCCCAGAAAATTGTTTACATGAACGGAGAAAATCCCATAGCTGGATAAATTTCTTTCCAGGCTCACTACAAAAACCTTTTTATGACTGGCGGTTAGCGAGGCAAGCTCACGAAAATACTTTTTTTCCAGATAACTGGCCACTGAATTCAAAATAATACCGTCCACCTTATGATCCAATAAGAGAGAAACGCAGTGCTTTTCTTTTTCAAAGCTGAAATCCGAGGAATAAAATAAGATCTGGTAGCCATGCTCAGAAGCGTATTTTTGAATTCCATTCATTACCTGGGGGACAAAAATAATATGAAAGGAACTGACAATTACGCCGATCATTTTTGTATTCCTGATCTTCATATTACGGGCTGTAACATCAACCCGGTAATGTAAATCTGCGATCGCTGCCTGTACCTTTTGAGTTAATTCATCGCTGACATATTTGGAGCTGTTCAATACATTAGAAACAGTTGAAATGGAAACTCCCGCCCGTTTTGCCACATCTTTAATTGTCGCCATTCATAATCAGACTCCGTTCTGTCTATTTTTGAATTCACCGGTTTGTTGCAAGCGAGAATAACAGGAGGATTCCAATTTGCTTTTAGAAAAGGCCGCCCCCTATTTAAAAATCATAAAAAGGAGGACAGCCTTTGTTTACAAAGAATCAGTGAAAATAGGGGAAAGCGTTATTCTCCTATCACCTCTGCGGCAACAGCTGCCACAGAATCGGCGGCCTGCTTAGGAGTCATAGTACCGGCAAAAAGATCCACGATCCGCAGCTTCAGCTCTTCAATTACGGAGGTGTCAAACGCCCAGTCCGCCAAGTTCATCTGAGGCAGATCCATCTGCTTTGTAAAGGCTTCTTCCTGGAACAGGGGATCCATTTCCATTCCTAATTCTTCCATGGATTCATTAAAGGACTTATTTACTGTGTACATAGCGGAATCGGCAAATTTTGCCTTGCAACCGTCAAAATTAAAGGAATAATCCAGCCAAGCCGCCGCGGCCTCCTTTTCGGCATCGCTGGCGCCGCTATAGACCGCGTAAGCGTCGTTGGCAAAGAACATTTGTCCCTGAAGCTCGGTGCCAGCGTCAATCTTAGGCAAGGAAACCGTGTGGATCTCAAAAGGAACGCCATCACGCCCTCCGGTCACAGATTCCGGCCACCAGGTTCCGCAATACATAAACAGAGTCTTTCCGGAAGCCCAAGACTGATTGACAGACAGGTGATCCGAGGATTCAAAGCCTGTAATAAAGGCGCCGCTCTGTCCAAGCTTTTGTAAAGTACCGAATACCTCCAGCACCTCGGGAGAATCATTCCACTTTACCGCCCCACTGTTCAAATCATCAATGAGCTGCGGAGTCGCTACCTGCATAAAGTAGTCACCCATCATAATAACACCGGGCCAGCGGTCCAGGTTACCGAAGGAAAGCAGCTGATAGCCGGCGCCGTTGACCGTGTCCTTTAAAGCGATGAACTCATCGATGGTCATGTCCTGCTTCAGATCAAGTCCCAGCTCTTTAGCCATATCAGCATTATAATACAGCGTCTGCCAATATCCGCCGGTAGAACGAGGAATGGCATAAAGAACACCGTCCTTGGAGCAGGCGTCATAAATGTCCTCGTAGCTCATGTCTTTCCAGCCATACTGCTCCGAATAGGAATTCAAATCCGCGCATGCCCCGGCCGCAATTAAGTCGTTCAGCTGAGAGCCTACCTTGGGACGGAGAATTGTGGGAGCCGTACCCGCCTGGATAGCGATTGTGGTTTGCTCCTTCAGTTCGTCATCCTGGTAAAGGGTGTACTCGATTTCATATTGGGGGTATTTTTCACTGAAAGCCTCATAGTAGGCCATCTCGTTTTCCAGGGGCGCGTTCAGCCAAGCCGTAATTTTAACGGTTTCACCGCTTGAGCTGGAAGCTTCCGCTGAAGAGGAAGCCTCATCAGAAGAAGCAGGCGCGCTGGAATTCGCAGAGTCTCCGGAACAACCTCCCATTACCATTGGGACCGCTAGCATACAAGCTAGAACTGCCAGGAACTTCTTTTTCATTAGTGTTTACCTCCCGTTTTTTTAATTTGTCCTTTTTCAGCAAGGACAGAAAAATATTTGAAATACTGCTTTCAGCAGCATTCCCACCGACTAAAATTACGCATTTCCAACGCTCCGGTCTACTGAGCCGCGGAATTTATTGAACAGACCGGTTAATACCAATGCCAGCAGGAACACGATTACCGCCATTGCACAGGCATAGCCAAAACGATTTTCGGTAAAGGCCAGGCGGTACATAAGAATTGATGTCACCTTGGTAGCGCTGCCGGGACCGCCTTGCGTCATAACATAGATGATATCAAAAGCCTTAAAGCCGCCGATTAGGTTAATCGCAGAGCCAGTCAGCACAGTAGGCATTAGAAGAGGCAGAACCACCCGCCAGAAGGTTTGGGTTTTGGAAGCCCCATCAATTGCGGCGGCTTCGATGATGTCATGGGGAATATTCATCATTGCGGCACAGGTCATTACCATGCCAAAGCCTGACCACTGCCAAATTACTGGTATAAATGCCCAGAATAGCGCCATATCGGCATTGCTTAAGTACTGAATGGGATTTACCGGATCAATGAGTCCGAATAGGCCGAGAACACTGTTGACCAACCCCAGATTGGGATCGTAGATCAGCTGCCATAACAGCCCGATCGCTACATAGGACATCATCATCGGCATAAAAAGTATGGTACGGAATACGCCGGAAGCCGCCCGGTTTGGAGAGAGGTATTCTACCATGACGCCGTAGAGCAGTCCTGTCAGCGGCAGAATGACAACGGATAATACCACCCAGATAACCGTCACCCAGATAGAATTCCAAAATTCGTTGTTATGGAAAATTTTGTCGTAATTGCCCCATCCGATATACGCAGCCTCTTTAAGGCCATCCCAATTCGTAAAAGAAAGCCTGAGAGAGTCCAGCATTGGATAGAACAGAAAAGCGGAGATCACTAAAATGGAAGGGAGCAAATAGAAGTAAGGTTCCAAGCGGCGCATTGGATGAAATTTCTTTTTTGTTTTTGTCATCACATTCTCCTCCTCAACCCTTTACCGCGCCGGCAGTTAAGCCGCGGATAAAATATTTTTGCAGGAACAGATAAAGGATAATAATCGGAATGACCGAAAGGGAAAGAATCGCAAAAATTTTCGGCCAATCGGAAGCGTATCTGCCAACAAATACCGTTAAAGTCAAGGGAAGGGTTTTCACATCGTTGGCGCTTAAAAATGTAAGTGCGAAGATATACTCATTCCACGCAAACAGCGCCTGGTAAATGATAACGCTGGCGAGCCCTGGCTTGCTCAGTGGGAGCATAAAGCTTAGGTAGTAATGAAAGCTGTTGCAGCCGTCAATTTTGGTGGACTCATAGATATCCCTGGGAACCTCTTGAAAGCTGTTGCGGAGCAAAAGCATGGAAAGAGGAATCCCCACTGCGGTATAGGCGATCACCGCAGACCACTGGGTATTCAGCACCTGCATAGATTTAAACATTGAGAATAGGGGAATCAAAATAATCTGGGCAGAGATAATTTGTCCAGCCAAAATGAAAAGGTAAAGAGCGTTTTTCCCTTTAAAGTCCATAACCGCAAACGCGAATGCGGCGAGACTGGAAATCAGGACAATTAAAACAACACTGATCACCGTGATCATCAGGCTGTTCATCAGCGCCTGAGAAAAATTAGCGGCGATCCACGCATCCCGATAAACGGTAAAATCAAATCCAGTGGGGAATGCCAGCGCATTTTGATAGATCTCGTTGTTGGTTTTAAAAGAACCCAGGAACATCCATAAAATAGGGTAAAAGGAAATGATGAGCAAAAGAACTAGCAGTAAAAATAGAAGCCAGCGGCCGATTCCTTTTTTTCCTACTTGAGTTTGATTCATTTCAGACACCTTCTCCTTTTTATGATTTCTCCCCCGAGGATTCCATGTATCACAACCACAGCAATCGTGCGGGTTATCCAAACATTTGAATGGAAAAGCGGCAAATGTTTTTCATCGGATGTATCCTCCGCATTCTGAATGTAAAAAGGTAAAAAAACAGTGGGAAAACCGAAAGCAGCTGGCCTTCCCGGTGCTGCAGGAAGAAATACAGAGCTTCCAGCCGAGGACCCGCGCCGATAGAAATCGGCGCAGATCCAAGCGGCATCGGGGAAACTTAAAATTCTCCAAAAGAAGAATGGTTAAGCATAGCACAGAGTATACATATCAAAGCAATCCAAACGGTCGATGGAAATTTTCACTTTACCGTTTTCATAGGTAAAAGCCACCGGCTCGTCATTATAGGACTTTAGCACCTTGACCGGTTTTTCAGGAGATTTGATTTCCACGTCGAAATGATACACCGGAAGGAAACGGAAATCCTCCTGAAGGTTCACCATGCCAATATATTTTTCTTTGTATTCCGGCGCGTCAAATACTACAAATTCTACCGGCTCAGGAGCGGTGGAGGAAGAAAATACAGGTTCTTCCGAAAGCAAGGAACGGATCAGTCCGGAGAAAATATCGCTGTGCTGGAAGCGCTCGGCCTTTTCAAAGGGAACGCAGGACCAGATTACAGTGCCCTTGCCATATTGAGTTTTTAAAACAGCAGGATAATCAGTAAAGATTCCAGGAGGATTGGCGTGAATTGTCGCAAAAGGATATCTGGGATCATCCTTTGTGACGATCTCACTGGCGTAGGAGCACAGATCGGTGAAAATTCCCAAAGGGTTCGGAACCGTATAGGGAAGGGTCAGGGTTCCTAGAACCTCTCCGTTTTTCTGTCCTTTCATTTTGAAGGAACGTTCAAACATGACCAGCGGATAATCCTTGGTAAAATATCCCTGCATCCAGTCGGTGCCTTCCGTTGGAGAGATGTAGGTGATATCCTCTTGGGTTAGGCCCTCAATGGTACCGCCAAAGAATTCCTCAGCCAGCTCTGGCGCGGAATGGCCGCTCATGTATAGGCGGCCGCCGTCCTTGACATACTTCCGTAAAGCATCGCGCTCTTTTTCTGAAATCATTGGAGCATCCGCCAATACCACAACCTTTGTATCCTTTAAAAGCTCAAGCTTCCAGTTATTCAGAACCGTATAGGGGATATGGTGCCTCTGTAAGGATTTTCCAGCGCCGATGGAGGCATCTAAATGAGGCATTGTATCATCGGTTTCCTCCTTGGAACCGATTTTGACGCCGTTGTTTTCCACGTCCATTTTACCGTTGAGATTGAAATAGACGCCAACGTCATAGGCCATTTTCCCTCGGGTTAAATATTTTTCATAATGCTCCATCTCGCCGTGAACCTGGCCAATCGCCTCATAGACCCTACGGTCATGGGTCCCTTTAGGATCGATAGCGTCGATCATCAGGCTTGCGCCGTGATGCAATGCCGTAACCAAAATGCTGGCCCGGAGCTGGTCCATAGACTTGGTCGTGGTATGCTCGCTCAGGGCGGGATAGCACCGAGAGGTCATATACTCAAAAGGCTGTATCTGGGTTAAGTTATAATATAATTTGCAGGCGAAGGATTGCTGAGCGATACCGCCGTAAAGATCACCGCCTGCGTAATCACTGGCCTTTGCAATATTTTCGTTCACGCCTCGATTCCACATATGTACAGCATTGGAATACTGATGCTCTACAGCACATTCCGGCTTATGCTTTTTAATTTCCGCCGTCATATCTAAGGCGAAATCTTCCATCCATTCCTGACGCTTGCGCTGAAAAAGATTCCAACGGTCATCCTTCCAGTCAATCACCTTGGGCATAGGGCCGCCCACCTCTTTTTCCCAGCGAGCGCGGCATTCGTCACAATAGCAGACCATGGGCCAGAAAGTCATATCCAGGAAAATACCCTCAAAATCAAAATAGTCGCAGAATTCGGCCATTTGCGTGCGAATGAAATCCCGGTATTCCATATTGTTGGGACAGCACAGGCCATAGCGTTTACCAGTTGCCCTGGAACCTCTTCCTTCCAGATCACGCATCTGCCATTCCGGATGCTCATGATAGGCCCAGTTGTTATAAATAATGCTGTAATAGGCTACGACAGCCATACCGTCGTCATGGCATAGGTCGAAAAGCCTTTTCATAGCATCTTCCTTGCCAATCAATCCGCTATGCATCTCTCCGGATTTGGTAGGCCAATAGCACAAACCCACATGGGACTGAATATAAATCATTGGCGCGTTAATCTTTGCGATTTTCAAGCTTTCAAAATAGGCTTCAGGGTCAAACTGGGACATAAATTCCGGATTCCAGTTTTCGATGTGCATATCCATGAGAGTACGGCGAAGCTTATCGCGGTAATTATAGGTCATCCCAAACTCTTCCTTTCCATAAATGGTGATAAGACCGATTGACCACCGACGGATATTTTATTTTTACTTATCCCGGCGGCACTTGCGCTTAGGGAAGCTTTTTGCGCAGGACCTCTGGCAGTTCCCGACGCATCCGTTCGTTGATATCACCTCCTAGTTCCAGTTTCATCGGAAGATCAACACGCCGGTGCTCCAACGCGCTGATACACATTGCTTCCAGTGCTTCATATCCCGCAAAGGCCTGTTGGATATTGCAAGGATGGATTTGAGCATCGTCATCGAGCCAGCGGATAAGATCTTCTGTATATTTTGTCTGACCTATGGGATGCTCTAGTTCGTCGCGGAATCCATTTTCTTTTCCGCTGAGGATAGATCCGTTTGTTGCGGCAGTAAAAGCGCCCCAGCTTCCGCTGCATTCAGCCCATGCATAGCCTGTGCTTCCGTAAACCGTCAAGCGGTCATCCTCCCAAAAATCAATCGGATAGACGCTAGCCTGATAATCTTCAGCGTGAGAGTGAAATTTTTTGGAAAAATATCCGAATTGCAAGGTGGAACGGACTCCATTCGCCATAACCGCTTCCCCTAAAAAATAATCAGGGGAGGGATGGCTGTCGGAAAGCAGCCCCTTCCCATGAACGTGACCGACAACGCTGACAGGTCCGATTCCGCTGTTGGCCCAAATGGCATAGTCCATATAATGAGTGCCAAGCTGCGAGAGCCAAGGCTGACATTCGGCGTTGATCCGCTCAATTGTACCTAGTTCTCCGCTTTTCAGTATTTTTTCCAGGATCTGGAAATTCTTTAAATATTTATGCTGATGGCATACAACTGCCTTGATATGATGCTCTTTGCAAATTTCCGTCATTTCTTTTGCTTCGGATAAGGAGGTCGCCATTGGTTTTTCCATACAAACTGCTTTTACTCCTGTACGGGCGGCTAACTGAACCAACTCCAGTCTTGTGTCGGGCAAGGTACAGAAAGAGAGTATATCAGGCTGCAGCTTCTCTAGCATTTCAACCGCGCTGCGGTACCAACGCTCTTGCGGGATTTGAAATTGGTTCCCGACAGCCTCCACACGTTCCGGCTGTAAATCGCAGATACCGGCGATTTCGATTCGAGCCTGATGGTTCTGAAACCCTTTTAAATGAGTTATTCCCCGGGCGCCTAAACCAATTTGAACAACAGAGTATCTTTTCATACAGGTCCTCCTTAATTGAAAGCGATCCATTTTATAAAAAGCTTAAAAGGGATCCCAATGTGACGAAACGATTTTCTGAAAAGGAAGCCGGTTATTTCATATATATTGGCTGTATGCGGAATTATGATTTGTTAGACAAAAAAATAAAACAAATAAAGAGAATAAAAAAATGCGATATTCTACGGGAAATCTGTAGAATATCGCATAAAAATACACGAAACAAATTGTTTTAATATGCAGTTTTTGACGAAAAAATAGATCTAATTAATTTAGAATGATATTATTTAAAAATTTTAGATAAAAGTGTTGAGAAAACTTCTGTATAAAAACGTTTCTTATAATTATATTTTATTTCCACCATACTTAGAACAATAAGTCAATATTAAATAAAAATATTTTATTTAATATTAAATTCTGTTGACTTTTACAAAACGGGCGAGTATAATAAATCCAATTCTAAAAAAACGTTTTTAGAACAGCATTGCTTTCATCGGAAATTGTTTCAACCACATTCTAAGGTGCTCCAGAGCCTTTTGCTGTAAATAAACAGAAGAAAATAATTATGTCCAAAAACATGATGAAGGAGTCGAAGCTGTAATGAATGTTTTTGAAACGCTATTTCAAGAGGGAAAAGGTATTTTTCGCTTAAAGCCAACATGGGTTCCCAGATCGTTCTGCCGGCCGGGACAAAGGTTAAAGCTGGATCCCAGAGATTTATATGTGTACGGCACAGAGAGAGGAGCTATTGATGAACGATGGTTCGCTTCCACAACGCCTGCAGATAACGGCCCTGGTACTCCAGCTGATGAGGGGTTGAGTTACATTGTGTCGGCGGATGGCAGCACGCAGGTTCTTTTAAGGGATGCGGTAAGCTCCTTAAAAGGAAACCTGATTGGTGAAGCGCTTTGGGAAAAATATGGCAGATGGCCGATGTTTTCAAAGTTTTTTGACAATTTAGGTCCGTTACCGCATCACATTCACCATCGTGATCAGCATGCCGCAAGAGTAGGGGAGTCCGGAAAACCGGAAATGTATTTTTTCCCGGCACAGCAGAACAATCATAACGGAGAGTTTGCTTATACCTTTTTCGGGCTTAACGAGGATGTATCGAAAGAGGAGGTCAAAGAGGCTCTGAAAAACTTTACCAAAGGAGATAACGAGCTTTTAAGCTTGGCAAAGTCTTATAAGCTGACGTTGGATACCGGCTGGGATGTTCCTCCTGGAGTATTGCACGCACCGGGAAGCCTCTGTACTTATGAGCCTCAGTTTGCGTCAGATGTTTATGCTATGTATCAGTCTGTGCTGTTTGGACACCATACAGTGACGGAGGATTTGCTGTGGAAAAATACTCCGAAAGAAGAAATTGGTAATTTTGATTATCTGGTGGATGTGATTGACTGGGAAAAGAATGTAGATCCAGAGTTTCATAAGCACCGTTTTATGGCGCCGAAGCCGGTGCGTCCGATTGAGGAGATGGAGAAAGAAGGCTTCATAGAGGAATGGATCTGTTATAAATGTCCTACCGTTTGTGCAAAACGCCTGACGATTTTGCCAGGAGCTACGGTTACGATTCGAGACAGCGCCGCCTATGGCTTTATCACTATCCAGGGGCATGGGAAATGCGGCGTTTGGAACATTGAATCACCAGCGATGATTCGTTTTGGCCAGTTAACAAATGATGAGTTTTTTGTATCGGCAGAAGCCGCCCAGGCGGGAGTAACCTTTACCAATCCTTCTGATTGCGACCCAATTGTTATTTTGAAGCATTTTTCTGAAAATCCGGATCTCATGATCTCGGATTGAAACTGTTAGTTTTTCCTGGAAATAAATTATCCCCCAATAACCGCTCCGAAAGTCTCGTAAAGTCATTTGGCTTCACAAGACTTTCGGGGAAAAGGAACCGCGTATGTTTCATCTGGAAACATACGCGGTTCCTTTTAAGCGCTTTCTATTTGTAAATTTAATTTTTACCTATAAATAAGCGTCAAATAAAAATATGGAGCATAAAATTGAAGTCTAAAGTCAGATAGCTTTACACACAAAACCGTCAATAAACGAGGGTTAAGCCAAAGTTGACTTGATTTCTTCGTAGACAGCGTCAAAATCTGCTTGTGTGACTAATAGAGTAATTTGTACCTCTGAAGTAGTAATGATCCGAATATCTGCGCTGGCCTTTGCGGCAGCTCGAAATACCTTGGCAGCCATGCCAGGAGTAGTTTCCATAGCTTCGTCGCAAACAGAAATCTGACAGTTCCCGCTGGATACCACTGGCTGTATGCTTGATTCGCCCTTGCTGCGCCGTTCTGCATTATAGGCCAAAAGCTTTCCTAAGTCATCGTCGCTGATGGTAAAGGAAAGATCGATATTCGCCCCCTGGGGAGGAGTTAGAGAAATCATATCTACATTAATTCCCAATGAAGCAATATTTTCAAAAATTTTCGCGACAAAATCGATATCAGCAGGTACATTAGGCATGGTGATTAAGGTGATTCCATCAGTAGTGGTTACAGTTGCGCGTTGGCTCATAAGATCGGCCTCCTTTTAATCACGAAGCATATCGGACATTGCATATAATCCCGGCTTTTGCTTTGCCAGAAATACAGCGGCGTTCAATGCACCCATGGCGAAAATTTCCTTAGATTGGGCGGAGTGAGAAATTGTAAGAATCTCGTCGTGGCCCGCAAAAATCACTTCGTGCTCGCCTACGATCGATCCACCTCGTACAGAATGAATTCCAATTTCATTTTTTGTTCTTGCATGCCGGAAGGAATGACGGTCATAAACATATTTAGGAGATTCCTCCATAACGGACGAAATGCTATCGGCGATCATTAAAGCAGTACCGCTGGGAGCATCGATTTTTTGATTATGGTGCTTTTCTACAATCTCCACGTCAAATGCATTCCCAAAGACTTGAGCAGCCTTTTTAGAAAGTTCAATCAGCAAATTAATTCCCAAAGACATATTTCCAGAATAGAAAATTGGAACCTTTTGGGACATTTCCTTAATTTCAGCTACCTGGAGTTCTGAATAACCGGTAGTGCACAATACCATGGGCATCCCGCTTTTTTCGGCATATCGGAGCAAAGAGGGGAGAGCGGTAGGGTTAGAAAAATCAATGACCACATCCGCTTCGATTTGCATCTCCTCCGGCGAGGAAAACACCGGATATTCGCTTTGCTCCGGTACCCTCAAATCGATTCCTGCCACAATTTTACAATCCGCTTTTTCTTTTACAGCGGCAGTAATGACACGTCCCATTTTTCCAGTACAGCCGCTCATGATAATTCTGGTCATTTTTTACGTCCCCCGTAATAAATTTTACTGAATCAATCCATAACGCCTCAAGCAGTCTTTTAATTTTGCCTTGGCGGCATCGCTCATTTCAACCAAGGGCATACGGCAAGGACCGCATTGGAAGCCCATCATATTCATTGCTTCCTTCACCGGAATCGGATTCACATCCATAAATAGATCGTTCATCAGCTCTAAATATTTTAACTGAAGCTCGGCACCCTTTTTCATATTCCCCTGGAGCATCGCCTCGGTTAAATCATGGGATTCCTTAGGGCATACATTGGCAAATACAGAAATTACCCCTTTCCCTCCTAAAGACATGATCGGAACTACCTGATCGTCGTTCCCGGAATAAATATCAATCATATCGCCGCATAAAGCTATCGTCTGCGCAATAGCGCTTATATTTCCGTTCGCTTCCTTTATTCCGCAGATATTCGGATGCTTGGCAAGCTCCACATAAGTTTGGGGCTGAATCGCACAACCGGTACGGGAAGGAACATTGTAAACAATGATAGGAATGTTTACGCTGTCGGCGATCATGTGATAATGCTTAATTAAGCCAGCCTGGGAGGTTTTGTTGTAGTAAGGAGTCACAATCAGCAAGGCGTCGGCTCCCATTTTTTCCGCCTCTTGGGAAAGCTCAATGGCATAGGCGGTATCATTGCTCCCCGAACCAGCGATGACGGGAATCCTGTGATTTACCTTTTCAATCGCGTAACGGATTACTTGACAGTGCTCTTCATGATTTAAGGTAGCGGATTCTCCAGTAGTACCACAGATAATGATAGCGTCGGTACCGTTTTCAATTTGAAATTCCAGAACCCGTCCCAGTTCTTCGAAATTAACAGTGCCGTCCTGATGCATAGGGGTCACGATCGCAACGCCGGACCCAGTAAAAACTGTCTTTTTCATAAGTAAATCTCCTTTTTCTCAGCAGCTTTCCATTTAATCTAGATAGCCTTCCGCACATAAAAGTTCCGCCATTAACACAGCACCGCCAGCTGCGCCTCGGAGCGTGTTATGGGACATAGAAACAAATTTAACATCATATTGAGTGTCCGGACGAAGTCTGCCCACAGAAACCGCCATACCGCCTTCCAGATTTCTCTCGCTTTTGATTTGAGGACGGTCGTTTTCGCGGAAATAGTGGATAAATTGCTTGGGTGCGCTGGGAAGATTCAATTCCTGAGGCCTGCCGCGATAGCTTTCCCATTTTTCGATGATTTCTTCCATTTCAGCCTTCTTCTCAAAGGAAACGAATACTGCTGCGGTGTGGCCGTCAGTAACTGGCACGCGGATGCATTGCGAGGTAATCGAAGGAGAAACGGCGTTAACGATTTTATCATCTTCTATATGGCCCCAGATTTTCAGCGGCTCCTGCTCAGATTTCTCCTCTTCGCCGCCAATATAGGGAATGACGTTATCCACCATCTCGGGCCATGTTTGAAACGTTTTGCCAGCGCCGGAGATCGCTTGATAGGTGCATGCCAATACTTTAGTTACGCCTAAATCCATCATGGCATTGACCGCAGGCACATAGCTCTGAAGAGAACAGTTGGATTTTACAGAAATAAAGCCTTTTTTCGTTCCAAGCCGTTTTCTTTGGGCGGGTATAATCTTAGCGTGGTCAGCGTTGATTTCCGGGATAATCATAGGAACGTCGGAAGTGCTGCGGTGGGCGGAATTGTTGGACATGACAGGACATTCCGCTTTTGCGTACATTTCTTCCAACGCCCTGATTTCATCCTTTTTCATGTCGACCGCGCAGAAAACAAAATCTACCAGGGCGGTAACCTTATCCACATCCTTTTGGGCGTCGAGGATTATCATATCTTTCATAGCGGCGGGAATCGGTGTAGCCATTGCCCAACGGCTGCCCACCGCTTCCTGATATGTTTTTCCGGCAGAACGGGAGCTGGCCGCTAATGCGGTTACTGTAAACCAAGGATGGTTTTCCAACAAAGAAGCAAATCTCTGTCCGACCATGCCTGTGGCGCCAATAATTCCTACGCGATATTGTTTCATAAATGAAAGCCTCCTGAATAATTTTATGAATCGAAACGATAGAAAAACACCAAATAAAAAGAAAAACCGGTTGTAAACCGGTCATCAATCCAATATAATAAAGAAGCTCCCCGCGCATTTATAGAAATATTATTTTGCGGTAATGCACAGATAGCTCTCCATCATAAATTCATGATGACAGTTGCACCGCTGTTCGCTAATGCACCCAGGAAAAGGGCTGCCAACTCTTTTCCTTCGGCGACCAAAGCCTTTTACTGGATGTCTGCGGTTTCGGCAACCTCGAACCAGCTAATCATCTAAAGACGCACCTCTATCTTAGGTTTCGTATTTTTCTTTGATACTAATCATACCATTGTTCCGATATGTTGTCAATTTTTTTAAAAGAGATTATACTAAAAGAATCGTAACCTTGGATGGATTTAGAAAAAAACCTTGGAGGCCATTATGAAAACTAGTGATTTTTATTATGATTTACCAGAAGAACTGATTGCTCAAACGCCAATTGAGCCAAGAGACCATTCCAGATTGATGGTTTTGGATAAAAAAACAGGCAGCATAGGGCACCGGCATTTTTATGATATCATAGAGTTCTTAGATCCCGGAGATTGTCTGATTTTGAATGATTCGCGAGTCCTTCCGGCGCGCATTTATGGAATCAAAGAGGGGACAGGCTCTCAGGTTGAATTTTTGCTTCTGACGCACAAAGAAGAAAACGTGTGGGAGGTTCTGGCGGGACCTGGAAAAAAAGCGAAACCCGGCGCTAGATTTATCTTTGGCAATGGCTTGCTGAAGGCAGAGGTCCTAGAAGTGGTTGAAGGAGGAAATCGTGTTATTCGGTTTGAGTTCGATCCTAAAGAGGGAAATTTTTATAATATATTAGATCGAATCGGACAGATGCCCCTTCCGCCATATATTACAAAGCGTTTGGAGAATAAAGAGCGTTATCAAACCGTCTATTCTAAGGAATTAGGAAGCGCCGCCGCACCCACGGCTGGTCTGCATTTCACGCCGGAATTATTGGAAAAGCTGAAAAATAAAGGAATCCGCTTAGGGTTTGTAACGCTGCATGTAGGACTTGGTACCTTTCGACCTGTGAAAGTAGATGATGTTACAGAACATAAAATGCATTCGGAACATTACGAAATCAGTCAGGAAGTTGCTGATTTAATTTTGGAAACAAAGAAAAACGGCGGCAGAGTGATCGGAGTCGGAACTACCAGCTGTCGTACCGTGGAATCTGTAGCAACTTTTGAAGGCCAGATCAAAGCGAGTGAAGGATGGACAAATATTTTCATATATCCTGGTTATGAATTTAAGGTGCTGGACGGATTGATTACCAATTTCCACCTGCCTGAAAGCACCTTAATTATGTTGGTTTCAGCATTTGCGGGCTATGACCATACTATGCAGGCCTACAAAACCGCGGTACAGGAAAGGTATCGTTTTTTTTCTTTTGGTGATAGCATGCTGATACTATAAAACCCGACAAATTATCAAGAAGCGGCAGCCGTATCCAATAGAATGCAGCTGCCGCTTTTCTTTTTTAATTTAATTTCTTTGGTTCGGATTACTGGTGATGAAACGCAGCGCGAAGTCGTTTTGATTTCGCATCAGAACAGCCAGAGATATTTCAGCCAACTAAGACTTGCCGCCCATTATGCAATGTCGTATAATAGTAAAAACGGAAACTAGAATAAAAGGAAATATCACATGCTTAAAACATCAAATCCGAACAGAAAGGCAAAAGTATGTATCGTATTTTAATTGTTGAGGATGACATGGGAATCGCCGAGGCGATCAAAGAACAAGCAAAGCTATGGGAGCTCGAAGCTAAGTGCGTACAAAATTTCAGAAATGTATTGAAGGACTTTGCGGATTATGAGCCTCATCTGATTCTAATGGACATTTCTCTTCCGTTTTTTAACGGCTATCATTGGTGCCAGGAAATCCGCAAAGCTTCTAAAGTGCCGATTATTTTTATTTCTTCCGCATCTGACAATATGAACATTGTAATGGCCATGAACATGGGGGCGGACGATTTTATTTCCAAGCCATTTGATCAAAGCGTTCTGATCGCAAAAATACAAGCGTTATTACGGAGAGCCTATGATTTTGGAGAAACACTTCCAATCCTGGAGCATCATGGGGCTATGCTGAACACTGGAGATAACACCTTGGTCTACCAGGATCAGGTGATCTCCTTGACAAAAAATGAATACCGTATCTTATTCACCCTAATGAAAAACAAGGGGAAGGTAGTCAGCAGAGAGAAGCTGATGGAGCAATTGTGGGAAACCGACAGCTTTGTTGATGACAACACCTTAACAGTAAATATAACGCGGCTTCGGAAAAAATTGGAATCCGCGGGCTTGACACAGTTTGTCACCACAAAATTCGGTATAGGATACTTGATCAGCTGATAAACCGGGAAAGGATTTTTATGCGTTTTTTCTTCTTTTATTTTAAGCAGCGAAGGGCCGGAACCGGCGTTTTTATCTTATTCTCCATTATTTTTATCTGTGTTTTTGCGCTTTACCATCTGCCGGTGGAAGCTGTGCTCTATCCAGCTGGAATCTGCGCAACATTAGGCGCTGGATACTTGCTTTTTGACTTTCAGAAGGCCTTTCGGAAGCACAAAAAGCTTCAGAAGCTTCAAGAGATGACGGCTGCCGTAATGGAAGATTTTCCAGAAGCAGTTACACAAGATGACATAGACTACCAACAATTGATTCAGCAGCTTCGTGAAGAGCAAAGACAGTTGGAAAATCAAATGAGCATTCGTTACGCGGATATGGTAGAGTATTACACGATTTGGGCTCACCAGATCAAAACGCCTATCGCTTCTATGCGCCTGCATCTGCAAAATGAGGATTCTTCTTTTTCCAGAAGGCTATCCGACGATTTATTTCGCATTGAGCAGTATGTGGAAATGGTACTGATGTTTCTTCGTCTGGACTCAGCAAGCACAGATTATGTAATTCAAGAGTATGACTTGGATAGAATCGTCAAGCAAGCGGTGAAAAAATACGCTTCTCAATTTATCAATAAAAAAATTCAGCTGCGTTATCATCCTTTGAATACTACTGTGCTGACAGATGAAAAATGGCTTTTGTTCGTTTTAGAGCAGGTGCTTTCCAATGCATTGAAATATACGCCCTCTGGCAGCGTTGCCATTGATTTGGAAAGCCCTAAAACTTTATGCATACGTGATACTGGCATCGGAATTGCCCCAGAGGATCTGCCTCGAATTTTTGAAAAGGGCTACACAGGATATAACGGAAGAAGCGATAAAAAAGCCAGTGGTATTGGACTTTATCTTTGCCGAAGAATCTGCCGCAATTTAGGCCATACGATTACCGCAAATTCTTCGTTGGAAAGCGGTACAGTAATCCGCATTCAACTGGAGCGAAAAAAAGTAGAGTTTGAATAATTACTTGCGAAAATGTAAGAAGTACAAGGGGAAATGTAAGCCGATTCTATGGAGGCGCATTTCCCCTTTCTGCTATAATAGGGACACGATCACAGATACAGGAGGAAAGTAATGAGTATTCTAGAAGTAAACAGCTTGAAAAAGATTTATACCACCCGATTCGGTGGGAATAAGGTAGAGGCTTTAAAAAACGTGTCCTTCAGTGTAGAAGAGGGAGAATACGTAGCTATTATGGGAGAATCCGGGTCGGGCAAAACCACTCTTTTAAACATTTTAGCCGCCTTGGATAAGCCTACCAGCGGTGTAGTTAGTTTAGACGGACAAAACCTTTCCAAGATTAAGGAATCGGCGGTTTCCGCCTTTCGCCGTGACAATTTGGGCTTTGTATTCCAGGATTTCAATCTACTCGATACCTTTTCCATTGAGGATAATATTTATCTGCCGCTGGTACTGGCGGGGAAAAATCCATCACAAATGGAACGCCGCCTTGCTCCCATCGCGGGACAGCTTGGAATTACGGGGATTTTAAGAAAATATCCTTATGAGGTCTCAGGGGGACAAAAGCAGCGTGCCGCGGTCGCCAGAGCACTGATCACCGAACCACGTTTGATTTTGGCCGATGAGCCGACTGGCGCGTTGGATTCTAAGTCTACCGACGAGCTGTTAAGTCTGTTCAGTGAGATCAATCGCAACGGACAGACAATCCTTATGGTCACTCACTCTGTGAAGGCGGCCAGCCATGCGGGAAGAGTGCTGTTTATCAAGGATGGAGAGGTATTTCACCAGCTTTATCGGGGAAACAATACTAATCAGCAATTGTATCAAAAGATCTCCGATACCCTTACCATGCTTGCGACTGGCGGTGATAGACGATGAAGCGCGGTTTTTATCTTAAGCTTGCCTGGTCGGGAATCCGCAAAAACAGGAGGCTGTATACGCCGTATCTTCTCACCTGCGTGGGTATGGTCATGATGTTTTATGTGGTTTCCTTTCTCAGCGAATGTCCGGTGCTCGAGGAAATGAGGGGCGGTATGACCTTGCAGTCGATGCTGTCCTTCGGAAGCTGGGTAATCGGCGCCTTTGCCCTGATTTTTCTCTTTTATACCAACTCTTTTTTGATTCGCAGGCGAAAAAAGGAATTTGGTTTGTATAATATTTTAGGAATGGGGAAGGGGAATCTGGCTCGTATCCTTTTATGGGAAAGCCTTATCGTCGCTGGGATTGCGCTGATTGCCGGCTTGTTTTTTGGCATTCTTCTTTCCAAGCTTGCGGAACTGGGAATGGTCAATCTGGTAAACGGCGACATTACGTTTTCGCTTTCTTTAGGCCCTGATGCGATCCTGCGGACACTGCTTTTGTTCGCCGTTATTTTTCTCCTTCTTCTCTTGAATGCGTTGCGGCAGATTCACTTAACCAATCCAATTGAACTGATTCACAGTGAAAACGCAGGAGAAAGGCCGCCTAAGGCCAATTGGTTTTTGGCTCTGGCCGGCATCGTCATCTTAGGCGCCGCCTATTTTATCGCCGTAACCATTGAGGATCCGGTGGAAGCTCTGGTATGGTTTTTTGCCGCAGTTATTATGGTGATCGTTTCGACCTACCTTATTTTCGTTTCGGGGTCTGTGGCAATTTGCAGGGTTTTACAAAAGAATAAAAAATATTACTATAAAACCAATCATTTTGTTTCGGTTTCTTCCATGGTGTACCGCATGAAAAGAAACGGAGCGGGTCTGGCTTCGATTTGCATTTTATATACAATGGTGCTGGTAATGCTGTCTACAACGGTTTGTCTGTACCTGGGTACGGAAGACAGCTTAAGAACCCGTTATCCCCGTAATTTTACTGTAGAAGCTCTGGTAAGCGATTTGGATACCTTAAGAAATTCCGATAAACCGGAAGCGATTATAAAGCTGTCGGAGCAAGCGGTTCAGGACCATCATCAGGGAATGAAAAATGTACTGAATTACCGCTGTGCCTCTTCTGTTGGCTACTGGGAACAGGATACCTTAAGGATCGGTGAGGAGGAATTTTATAATTCGGGAAACGATGTATCCGAAATGTGGTATCTGAACGTAGTTCCTATTGAGGATTACAACCGTCTCACCCAAAGCAATGAGGTGCTTAAGCCGGGAGAAGCCATCGCGTACTCAACAGCACAGGATTTCTCGCGGGATACCATTATGATGGAAAATACAGGCCCTGTCAAAATAAAGAAGGCCACAACTAATTTTTCGGATTTTAATATGTCGCCGGGGGTGACGAATCCTTCGCTTTATCTGTTCGTTCCTGACTATGAGGAGTATTTAACTCCTTTGCTTCAGCTTACAGACAGCTATGGAAACTCCAGGTTTTCCTTGTTCTGGCATTATGGCTTTGATATGGATTGTGACGATGAAACCCAAATAAAGGTTGATGCAGAGATCCAAGAAAAAATATCAGAGCTTCCACCTAATGATACGGAAAGCTATTTCGCCATTATGACGGAAAGCATTGCCGCGAACCGCACGGAATTCTACATTAATAACGGCGGCTTGTTCTTCCTTGGGCTGCTTTTAGGTATCGTTTTCCTATTCGCCGCAGTTCTGATTATGTACTATAAGCAAATATCAGAGGGTTATGAGGACCAATCAAGATTTGGTATTATGCAGAAGGTGGGGATGACTAAAAAAGAAATCAGAAAGAGCATCAACTCGCAGGTCTTAACGGTGTTCTTTTTGCCGCTGATTGCCGCTGGACTGCATTTAACTTTTGCGTTTCCCATGATCTCAAAGCTCTTAGTACTGTTTGGCCTCACCAATACCAAGCTATTGATTTTAGTGACTGTCTTATGCTATCTGGTTTTTGCTTTGTTCTATATCCTGGTTTACCGGATTACCTCCAAAGCGTATTATTCTATCGTGAGCGGAGCAAAAGAAGAAAATTAAAGGAAGCATAACAAATAAAACGAACCCCCCAGCTTTGAGAGCCGGGGGGTTCTAATTTTCCTATAGATTTACATTTTCATACCGTTTGACCGCAATATGATACGCTGAAAAAACGCTGACGACATATATAAGAATACCCGCTCCCAAGACCGGAAGCTGTCGGAGCAAGCTTTCTGGATCGCTGCTGTCCAGCCAGGAAAGGTGAGGAACATAGATAATTCCCTCGGTACAAGCCATTAATAAAGCCACTGGTATCATCGCCAGTAAAAATGCTTTTCCCGCCTTGTATCCTGACTTATAATACGTAGGGAAGAATAACAGATCGAATACCGAGAATATTATGAATCCAAACCCATACCAGCCGACAGTGGCATCCATGCCAACCGGATTATTCGGTATGGACAAAATATTCCTTAGAACAGCGAAAGGGACTGAGATAATTAGCTGACCTAATTGGACGGCAATAATCAACATACATTTCGCTTTGACGGTTTCCCGTTTTTTTACCGGCAATATAGCGGTAAACCAAGCGTCGTTATTCTCTCTTGCGAACATAAACGTAATAAATGGCGCAAGACAGCCAAACATAAAAATCACTGAATATGGATAAGCCGGAACGATCACCAGGCATCCGAGAAAAGTAAAAATAAACAGGGAAGGGTGGGCGGCCAAAGCAAATTCTTTATAAAGCAGTTTCATCAAAATCACTCCTCTCTGTCCTCAGCATAATTTCTTCCAAGGTCAGAGGCTGTTTATCCTCTGATGTCCTTAAATGGTCGAAGGAGCGGAGAAAGGTATCTTTATCCGCGCTTTTTAATACATTACCATTTTGAATGTAAGTAATATCGTCGGCGCATCGGTCTAAATCTGAGGTGATGTGCGTAGAAAACAAAATCGCTCGGGCTTTATCCGCTGTGATCCTTTTGAAAATATGCAGAAGCTCATCTCTCGAAACCGGGTCCAATCCGCTGGTAGGTTCGTCGAGAATCAGCAGTTTCGCATGATGGGAAAGAGCCAAAGACAATAAATATTTAACTTTCATGCCATTGGAAAGCTCTTTAAATTTTTTTTCATCGTCCAAATCGAAAAGCTTAAGATAGTGCTCGTATTTTTCCTGATCCCAGGCGCTATAAAACCGACGAATAACCGCTGTAATAGAGGAAAGCTTTTTCAAAGGGTAAAAATCGACCCCGCCGAATACCACTCCGATTTGCTGTTTACATTCCTTTTCATGCTGATAGAAATCCATACCAAACATTTTGACATCACCGGAATCAGGATGCACCATATTGAGAATCGATTTCAGGGTTGTACTTTTTCCAGCGCCGTTTTTTCCAATCAGCCCCATAATCCGCCCGGGATATACTGAGAAAGAAACCTGCTGCAGCGCGAATCCCGGATAGCGTTTCGACAGATGATTGACAGAAAGCAATTTCATAGATTGTTATCCTCCTTGTCGGCCTCGGCCGGGCGAACAGCTTTTTGCAGAAACTCCATAGATTTCAGAAAGGAATCTCCATGGACTAAGGCGATTCCAGCTCGTTCCGGATCTTCATCACCAAGAACAACCAGAAGATCACCGGGCTTAATATGAAAAATATCCCTTGCCTTTTTGGGAAGGACAATTTGTCCGCGCTCTCCAACCTTTACCGTTCCAAAAATATGTTTTCCTTTCGGCGGGATCTCAATCTTTTCTTTAGACTGGTCAAAGTGGATTAAATCGTCTACGGAAACATTATATAATTCCGCCAAAGCGTCGCAGTTAATAAGATCAGGAGCAGTTTCACCGGATTCCCATTTTGCCACCGCTTGCCGGGAAACCCCGATTTTCTCAGCGACCTCCTCTTGGGAGTATTTGTGTATCTGCCGTAGGACAGTTAGATTCCTAGAAATACAAAAATTCCTATTTTTCATATATTTCATACCTCCTAATCTACATTATAGCCATTCCTAAGTGGTTTTCCACCAACAAAATCTAACAAAACAAGTTATTTTAGGTTGCGGAATCAGACCGCAATCAGATGATAAAGCTTTGCAATCGTTTGCGCGGTATTCCTCTTTTATAAAAACACTGGGGATAGATAAAAAACAGTATTTGAATGATATCAGCGGCAAAACCTCTCAATGTATCAAAAGCCGATATCTCCAAGAGATCGATGAACTAGAAAATTTTAGCCGACGGTAAGATACTGCGAAAGTGTTGACAAGAGGGAGAGCTCCTGCTATACTTAGTCATGTAGTTAGTTTTACCTAACCTCGAAAACGATTTAATTTATATATCATATAGTTTTTATTAGGAAAGTGGGTTAGTTTCGACTAATATAAAGCGTTAAAGGAGAGCGTTTATGCTGGAAGAAGCTTTGGTGCGGTATTGTGCGCCAACTTTGGCTGGATTGAAGTCTGGCAGCTTGTTCAATTATTCCTATTTATCGTTAGATTATCTTCTAGAGAGAATAAAGCATTGGAATGAACGGTGCTGGGAAAAAGGGGTAAGAATGACAATATTAAGCTCTGGCCGAGGAAAATCGCTTGTTTATGTCTATCGGGCGGATAAGCTAAAACAGGATTGGGCAAGCCCTAATATTTTTGAATTTTTAGAGTCCATCGGATATGACCCCCGGGATCCTGAACAATCGATCGCCTTATTATCTAGACGAACTAAAGAAAAGGGCGCTTTCCCTCACGAAATCGGTTTGTTTTTAAGCTATCCCTTTGAAGATGTTATTGGGTTTATTGAAAACAAAGGAAAAAACTGCAAATATTGCGGTTGCTGGAAGGTTTATTCTGATGAGACGGCTTGTAAAAAGCTTTTTCAAAAATATAAAAAATGCACTTCGGTTTACTGCGATTGCTTTTTGCGGGGCGTTTCAATTTTGAAATTGACAGTAGCGGCTTAATTGAGAATAAAACTGAAAGGATGATTTTCATGAGTAAAATTGCTGTTGTATATTGGAGTGGAACGGGAAACACGGAGGCGATGGCTAACGCCGTTTTGGAAGGGGCCAAGAATGCCGGTGCTGACGCTGTTCTCTATACTGCGTCTGGTTTTTCACCGGAGGACTTTAATCATGCCGATGCCGTTGCTTTCGGATGTCCTTCTATGGGCGCTGAGGAATTGGAAGAATCTGAATTTCAGCCCATGTTTTCTTCCGTTGAAGGTGAGCTTAGGGATAAAAAAATCGCTTTGTTCGGGTCCTACGGCTGGGGTGACGGTGAATGGATGAGAAATTGGGAATCCGTCTGTCACGAGGCTGGAGCTAATTTGATTTGTGATTTTGTGATTGCAAACGAAGCTCCCGATGATGAGGCTGTCGAAGCCTGCAAGGCTATGGGTGCCGCTTTGGCAAACGCCTAAAACACTTTATTAAATTTGCTTACAAGTTATTTCGCATACAAATTTTCATTTTCTTGTCACTGTCAAAAAGGCTGCCTGGCCAGGCGGCCTTTTTGACGTTTTTGAATACCGGTAAACCGTCTTTTTATTGACGGAACTTACAGAAACGTTTATAATAAAATCGTTATGCGATTGATTATTTTTGAGGTGCGTTTATGTATGAATTAAAACGGAAAGAGGGCCGCGCTAGGCGGGGCACCTTTTCCACCGTGCATGGTACGGTACAAACACCGGCGTTTATGAATGTGGCTACCTGTGGGGCGATCCGCGGAGCTGTCTCTGCTTTGGATTTAAAGGAGTTAAAGTGTCAGGTTCAGCTTTGTAATACCTATCATCTTCATCTGCGTCCAGGAGATAAGGTGGTCAAGGAGCTTGGAGGAATCCGGAAGTTTACCCGATGGGAGGGCCCTGTTCTAACAGACAGCGGCGGCTTTCAAGTGTTTTCCTTGGCTTCTTTGCGGAATATTAAGGAAGAGGGCGTCACCTTCGCTTCCCACATCGATGGAAGAAAAATATTTATGGGGCCTGAGGAAAGTATGCATATCCAATCCAATTTGGCCTCTACGATTGCCATGGCATTTGACGAATGTATCGAGAATCCTGCCGAGTACAATTATGTAAAAAAATCTGTTGCTAGGACCACCCGCTGGCTTCGCCGGTGTAAACGCGAGATGTCTCTTCTGAACAGCAGAGATGGAACGCTGAACCCTCATCAGCTATTGTTTGGAATCAACCAAGGCAGCACCTATGAGGATCTTCGAGTCGAGCATATGAAGCAGATTGAGGAATTGGATTTAGACGGATACGCCATCGGCGGCTTGGCGGTGGGGGAGCCCGCTCAAGAGATGTATCGGATTATCGAAGCGGTAGAGCCATATATGCCTGAGGAAAAGCCTAGGTATTTGATGGGAGTAGGAACGCCGGTTAATATTTTGGAGGCTGTTTATCGGGGAATAGATCTGTTTGACTGCGTAATGCCGAGCCGTAACGCTCGTCACGGACATCTATTCACCTGGGCAGGAATCCGGAACCTAAATAACGCGAAATATATTTTAGATGACCAGCCGATTGACGAAGCGTGCGATTGTCCCATCTGCCAAAATTATTCCAGGGCGTATCTTCATCATCTGTTCAAGGCTAATGAGATGCTTGGAATGCGCCTGGCTGTGATGCACAACATTTATTTTTATAATACCTTGCTGGAAAAAATCCGATTTGCTTTGGATCAGGGACAGTTTGAAGCCTTTTACCGGCAGCATCGGGAAAGTTTAGCATTAAGAATCTGAAAATATGCTTGCGCCGTGGGCGTTTTATTGTTATAATCAAACTATTAATCGTGGAGGTGCTTTTTTATAATGTTAAATGTAAGTCCTATTGTGAAAAGCTTTGCGTTAGAGGAGGCGGCAGCTAATAACGGCGGTGGTGCCTGGAGCATCATTTTGATGGTTCTGGTTTACGCTCTCGTCATCGGCGCGCTGTGGTTCTTCATGATGCGTCCCCAGTCCAAGAAGAGAAAAAAGGAAGAAAAGATGAGAAAAAATCTTCAGGTCGGCGATGACATTACTACCATCGGCGGTATTATGGGAAAAGTGATCAGCATCAAAGAGGAAACAGATTCTTTAGTAATCGAGACCGGCGTAGACCGCAGCAAGGTACGTGTTAAAAGATGGGCTGTCGCGAGCTGCGATACCATTCATGACGATGTGGAATAATGATAGCATATCCGTTTCTCTTCCTGAATAATAATAGTCTAACAGGATGATTATTATTTAGGGGGTAGAAGCATTTGAAATATGACAAGTCTTCTCGTGCGGAAAATCCTATGATGGATGCTTTGAAAGCGATTGTATTGGGAGCATGTTTCGGCGCTGTTTTCTGTATGATAGGATTGATTGCCTGCGCTCTCGTTTTTATGGGCGCAAAATCGATTCCCTATCAGATGATTCAGCAAATCGTATTGGTGATTTGCGGATTAGGCGCTTTGCTCAGTGGGTATCTTTGTGTTCGGATATCCAGGAAAAACGGGCTGTTGTTTGGCTTTTTAGCCGCCCTGCTTCTCTTTTTACTGATGCTACTGGTTAGTGCAGCGGCGATTCAGGAGCCTTTAACCCAGCAATCCTTGCTGCGCGGCCTTTTAATGGTGATTGCCGGTGCAATTGGCGGAGTGATCGGCGTAAATAAAAAGTCAAAAAGAAGATAATTGTTATTTTTTGTTTTTGGATGTTGTTTTTATTCTAAAATCTTGGTATAATGAATAAAAGAACTTTTCAAGAAGGATGGCGTTACCATGAAACATATTAAAACTTTAAACAATGCGAACCTGAAAGAAAGCGCAGTCAAAGGTGGTTGCGGCGAATGTCAGGCTTCCTGTCAGTCTGCGTGTAAAACCTCTTGCACCGTTGCCAATCAGAAGTGTGAGAAGTAATTTTTCAAAGTTGAAGATTTTTAAGGGACAGGAAACTGTCCCTTAACTTTTGTCAAATTTTATTTTATTGGAGAGTATGGCAATGATACATAAATATAAGCTAAACGGTTTTCCAATTTGCCTAGATGTCAACAGCGGTGCGGTTCATGTTTTGGATGATTGCTCTTTTGATTTGCTGGATCATGTAAATGAGGATTTTTTCCCTCCGGAATTGACAGAGGAGATGCTAGCCTCTTTATCCGGCCGCTATAGTAACGAGGAACTGACAGGGGCTTACCAGGAGCTTTTGGAGCTCAAGAAAGCCGGGTTATTATTTTCAGAGGATACCTATGAGCGATTTGCCGATATGATGACGGCTGCCCCTGTAAAGGCCATGTGTTTGAATGTAGCTCATGACTGTAATCTACGCTGTGAGTATTGCTTTGCGGCGAAAGGAGATTTCGGTGGGGAACGGATGCTGATGCCTTTTGAAATCGGTAAAAAAGCCGTCGATTTTCTGCTGGAAAAATCCGGGACTAGACACAATCTGGAAATGGATTTCTTCGGTGGGGAGCCCCTGATGAATTTCGATGTGGTCAAACAAGTGGTGTCCTATGCGAGAAGCAAGGAGAAGGAATACAACAAAAACTTCCGTTTTACCATTACGACCAATGGCCTTTTGCTCACGGACGATAAAATTGAGTTTATTAACCGTGAAATGTCAAACTGCGTGCTTTCCTTAGACGGCCGCAAAGAGGTCAACGACCGGCTTAGAATAAAGATCAATGGCAAAGGGTGCTATGACCAAATTGTCCCTCAGTATCAAAAGCTGGTGGCCGGCAGAGGGGACAAAGATTATTACGCTAGGGGAACCTTTACCAAATATAATCTGGATTTCACGCAGGATGTTCTTCATATGGCGGATTTGGGCTTTGATCAAGTATCTGTGGAACCGGTGGTTTCCGACCCCATGCTGGATTATTCCATCAAGGAGGAGGATTTGCCAAGAGTATTTCAGGAATATGAAACTCTGGCGAACGAATTAATTCAGCGAAAAAAAGAGGGAAAGGGATTTAATTTTTTCCATTTTATGATTGATTTAAATCAAGGACCTTGCGCGATCAAACGGCTCCGAGGCTGTGGCTGCGGCAATGAGTATGTAGCGGTAACGCCGGATGGTGAAATTTACCCTTGCCATCAGTTTGTGGGCAATCCGGAATGGAAAATGGGTGATTTAAATGACGGAAGCTTTAATATGGATATGAAGCTTCGGTTTGCAAAGTCCAATGTATACAGCAAGCATGACTGTAAAAGCTGCTGGGCTAAGTTTTATTGCAGCGGGGGGTGTAACGCAAATTCCTGGCAGTATGAAGGAGATATTCTTAAGTCTCATAAAATCTCTTGTGATCTCGAGAAAAAGCGTCTGGAATGTGCTATTATGATAAAAGCCGCCTTGGCCGCAGAAGAATCATAAATTTTAAAATTATTTTAATTGATCCAATAGACACATCCGTTTTCTAATACAGTAATTAGGGCGGATGTGTTTTTATACACTTTCGGTCAACAAAATTAAGTTTACATAATTTATTTGTCAGTTTACATAACTATTTTTACATAAATTTATAAAAATGGATAAATTCTTATTATTCCTAATGTTTTTTCTTGATTTCAATTTAAAAGTGTATTATGATAATATCACGTGTTAAAAGAAGGTGCTTATAATCGTGAAAACTCTAAAAATTGGTTTTATCGGCGCAGGCAATATGGCTACTGCGATTATCCGCGGAATGATCGGAAAGGGCGGTTATCAGCCGGAGTCAATTTTTGCTTACGATTTGAATCCGCTCCAGCTCGAAAAAATAGGAGAGCTCGGTGTTCAAGCAATGGCTTCTGCGGTTGAGATCGTAAAGCAGTGCGATGTTGTTTTTTTGGCGGTAAAGCCTCAAAATTACGAAGAGGTTTTAACCGGAATTCGTCAGGCGGTTGCACCGGAGAAGATTTTCGTCACCATTGCAGCGGGCATTTCCACCGAATATATTATGAATACTCTGGGAACACCTTGTCCAGTGGTGAGAGCGATGCCTAACACGCCGCTGTTGTTAGGAAAAGGCGCTACCGCCTTGTGTAAGGCCTCAAATGTTACGGATCAGGTTTTCCATATGGTGTTGGATATCTTCGCCGCTTCGGGAGATGTAGCGGTTTTAACAGAGGATAAAATGAATACCGTGATTGCGGTGAACGGCAGTTCGCCCGCCTATATTTATTTGTTCGCCAAAGCGGTAGTTGACTGGGCCGCCGCACAAAATATTGAAAACAAGACCGCTTTAGAATTAATTTGTAAAACCTTAGAGGGCAGCGCTGAGATGCTGCGGTCCTCCGGGAATACTCCGGATGAGCTAATAAAAATGGTTTCTTCTCCAGGAGGTACCACCTTAAAAGCTATGGAGGCCCTAAAGGAACACGGCTTCTACGAAGGCTTATGGGATGCAATGGATCAATGCACCAAGCGAGCCGAAGAGCTTGGACGGTAATTGGTTCATAAAATAAGGTATGGTCGCATACTTATCCTATAGATGAATGTCATCAAAAAAGGATGTGTATGCGGCTATGTTTCGAAAAAAGAATCTTGCGACCTTTAATGTAAGCCCTAAAGCAGCGGAGAAAATGAAATCTGTTTCCCGTCCTTCCAAATTTCCAGTCATTCCTTCCGGGAAAAGTCCATCAAGAAAAAGCGCGTCGGGAACAGTAGTTTCCATTCAAAAGGTAACCGCTTCAGGAAAGTCATTCTTCCAACTGGTAAGGGCCCATCGTCTTTTCCTGGGATTTATTGTAATTTTGCTCTTTGGTATGATCTCAGGGACAATTGCGGCGAAAAATGCCGACGAGAATCTTTTAGCGCAACTGGACTTTTTGTTTGCCAGTAACTTTAAATCCAGGATTCAGCAGCCTGCTGGAAATACCTTTGCTGCCTCTCTGGCATCTTCTTTTATTTTTCTATTGGTAATTTTTCTTTCCGGCTGTTCCTTGTGGGGAGGACTTTTGATCCCACTTACCACATTTTTTAGAGGCTTTGGTTTGGGAATATTGACTGGGTACCTTTATTATTCCTATGGGTGGCATGGCTTTTTATTTCATCTACTGGTAATTCTGCCGGGGATGTTTTTGTCTTCTATTGGTATTGCGTATGGCAGCGAGAAGTCCTTAAAGCTTTCTGTCCGGCTGTTTCGCGCGCAAAAAAAAGACGCAGATAGAACGGCGAATATAAATTTTAAGCAGTATTTTTTTCTGATGGGCAAGGCTTGTACAATGATTACCTTTGCGGCTGTATTAGATATGATTTGTACTGTTTGCTTTTCTGGACTATTTCAGTTTTAGGTTTTTGTGCGGAGCATTCTTTTATAGATTAATCATGATTCAAAATTCAAAGGAGGAAAAACTGATGTCGGCATTTTTGACAGGCTTTCAGGATTATTTAAAAAATCAAAAATGTGTTTCCTCCAATACGCTGCAGTCCTATGTGCGCGATATCGAGCATTTCAGCATATATTTAGCAGCGGAGAACATCGATAATCCTGCATCGGTCACAGCAGATGATTTGCAGCGCTACATAGAAAGCTTAGAAAAATTAGGTCGAAGCGCTTCAACTGTTACCAGAAATATTGCGTCAATCCGTTGTTTCTATCAATATCTGATTTTAATCAACATCGCTTCAGAGAATCCCGCAAAGGAAATCAAGCGTGAGAAAACGGAGAAAAAGCCTCCAAGTATTCTAACCGGTGAGGAAATTCGATTGCTTTTGGATCAGCCTAATGTGATGGATCCTAAAGGCTGCCGGGATAAAGCGATGATAGAGCTTTTATATGCGACAGGGATTCGGGTTTCAGAGCTGATTGATTTAAATTTACAGGATATTAATTTGAAAACCGGCATGCTGCATTGCCGGCGCCCCAAAAGCGACCGAATAATTCCTATTTACGCAGAAGCTGTTGCTTCATTATCCGATTATATTTCACGAGTCAGGAGAATCATTATCGATCCAGTTGGTAAAGATGGACAGGCCTTGTTTGTAAACTTAAACGGCCATCGTCTTACTCGTCAAGGCTTTTGGAAAATAATCAAGGGATATGCGGCGCAGGCTCGCATTACGAAGGATATCACACCTCATACCTTACGACATTCATTTGCTTTGCATTTGCTTCAAAACGGTGCCGACTTAAAGGATATCCAAGAAATGCTTGGACATGCTGATATTGCATCTACCCAGGTTTATGCCAATCTGTTAAATAATCGTTTTCAAAATGTTTACAATCATTGTCATCCAATGGCGAAAAAAGCGTAGCTTTTATGTTATAATGATTTTGTTGCTATTTTCATTGATCAGCGAGTAAGATTAGGGAGTGGATACTATTGTCGATTTTCAGCAGATTAACCCATTATGACCGTCCGGGTCCCGGCGTTGATAAGGACGGACCGAAAAAGCCTAGAATTGTAGTCTTTTTCGAGGTGTTCTTCCGTAAATTCTTTAATTTATGTAAGTTGAACCTTTTGTTCATGATCCCGGTGGTGGCGGTTATCGCAATCATTTATTTGTTGATGAACCTGTTATTGATGGTAGGGATTAATAATCTTTTTGTAGCATTAATCCCAGTGGTATTGATCTTTCCCTTTGTGGCAGGTCTGACCTATGTTACAAGGAATTACGCGAGGGAAGAGCATGCATTTATTTTTAGCGATTTTAAAGACAGCGTAAAAGAAAACTGGGGAAAGTTTTTGGCCCATGGCATCATTACCTATGCGCTGTTCTGTTTGTTTTATATTTCTATTAGTTTTTATTCCGCAAACCTTTCTACCAATCAGTTTTATTATATTCCCTTCTGTTTGTGCGTTTTTATGGCGTTAATCACCTTGTTCATGCAATTTTATATTCCTTTAATGATTGTCACCTTTGATTTGAAGCTGATTCAAATCTATAAAAACGCCTTGATTTTCGCATTTGCGGGAGCGTTAAAAAATTTGCTGCTGCTTATAATTTTTGCGGCCATGTTTGTACTCTCTTATTTACTTCTGGCTATTTCCTATGCTTTAATTATTGTATTGGTTTTGCTTTGGATTTTCTTAGCTTTCGCGTTTATTTCCTTCTTAGTCAACTTTACGGTCTATCCTCTGATTGAAAAATTGATGATAATTCCTTATTATGCTAAGCAGGAAGCTGAAAATGAAAAGCCTGAAGAAGCTTCTGGTGAAAGTTCTGAAGGTCGTCTCGCCATGGAGTCTGAAACCCAGACAGAAGAGGAAAGGGAAGAGGACGAGAAGCCGAAGAAAGTAGAATATGTATATGAGAACGGCCGTTTAATCCGTAAATACAACGATGACATTGAACCAATTTTTGAGGATAAACGAATTCTTGGTGACCCTGACAAAAAATAATGGCACTAAAAAACGCTTAGCTTAAAAAAGCTAAGCGTTTTTTATCGTGCTAATTCTGGTGATACCTTCTAATTTTTAAATCCACAGTTTTGCGTGAAGAAATTCATTCTGATTTTTTATGTTTTGAGGAAGACATTTCTACTTTGGACAATGGATTTGCGTCTGCAGCGTCTTCCATTTGTTGGTTGGAAAGATGTGTATAAATTTCAGTAGTACCTAAATTTTGATGCCCCAAAATATCTTTTAATACACGGATATCCACATTCCCATGCTGATACATTAATGTAGCTGCCGTATGTCTTAATTTATGAGCGGAATACCCTTGGCCGTCTAATCCAATTTTTTTTAAATATTTTTGTACAATATTTTGTACGGCTTGTCTCCCCAAACGTTTGTTCAAATGGCTAATAAATAAAGCTTTTTTATCAGAGACAGACATAGGATTTGGCCGTACTTTTAAATATTCTTCAATAGCTTTCTGACAGGCAGAATTTAGATATATCATACGCTCTTTATTGCCTTTGCCCGTTACCCTCATCGTATGGTCTGGACGAATGTCATTTAAATTTAACCCAACCAATTCCGCAAGCCGCAGCCCGCAATTCAAGAATAAAGTCAAGATACAGTAATCACGTTCTCGAAAAGGCCCATCGACAGCGTTTAGCAAATCGATACTTTGTTCTAAAGTTAAATATTTAGGCAACGATTTTTTTTGCTTTGGTGTTTCCAGCTCCTGAACAGGATTTTCTTTTAGCTGATGTGTTTTATTAGTAAGATATTGGAAGAAAGCCCGTAAGCTTGCTGATTTTCTCGCTCTAGCAGCATTTTTATTTTCTCGTTTTATCGTTACAAAATTCATAAATTCATAAACGTCAGTTAATGATACCATAGATAAAAAATCAATAGTAATATCATCAATTGGAATTTCCGAAAATTCTGTATCAGACGCAGTCAAATTTTTCTTTATTTTCATATAACGGAAGAAGGTTCTTAAATCAAAAAAATATTCCTGTACAGTTTTGGGAGATTTTCCTTTAATTGTCTCCATATAGCCTAAAAACTCTTTTAAAACCAATGGACATTCTGCAAGTTGATTCGGGTTCAATTTTTCTCCTCCCTAAACTATACAAAATATTCATTTTGTATAGTTATCGCTATTCTTTAAACTATCTCCATCACTTTTTTAATCCTATAATTTTATTGTATCACGATCCCTTATAACAGGCAAATTGTTTTTCGGTAATAAACAAAGATAAAAATATTGAGATGAAAGAAAAACATTCTCGGATTATTAAATCCGAGAATGTTTTTCTAAGATATCCTGTGATATCCTGTTTAAGCTATTTTTATTTTCTACAGCTATGAACGAACTCACAAAGGAATCCAAATCTTTCGTATGCGTTTTTATCATGTTCCCCAGTCAAAGCGCCGCCTACAACAACCCAGTCTACTCCTTGCTTGATGGCCTCAATAACGTTTCCATAAGCGTCTAGTCCAGTTCCCTTTCCAGGAGGTGCGTAACCGCAGCAGCATCCGATGGGAACATCACCAGCTACCTTTTTGCATTCTCTCACACCGTCGGCCATTTCTCTGACATAATTATAGAACCACTGGTCATCTCCATAATGTAAGATAACTGCGTCAACCCCCAAGCCGCACAGATCTTCTGTCCTTTTGGGAAGATCCTGAAGCTCTGAGCCGCACAAATCCGCTATGATTTTGATTCCACAATCTTGTCGTGCCCTCAAGCCTTCAATAATTGCAGGATCATTTCCGCCTGCACAAGAAATAGTGGCTACATCGCAGCCAGCTTCTTTTGCTTTCAAAAAAATGTCATAAACATTGGTACGAATTTTAAAATCAACCATAATGGAAGCTTTATCCCCAGCAATTTTTTTCAATTCACGGATGCTTTCCAAGCCCTCTCCATAAATCAGAGGAGTACCGACCTCGACCCAGTCTACACCGCAGTCTACCGCCATTTGAGCACAAGGAATTGCTTCCTCTAAAGTAAACTTATCAATCGCGGCCTGAATCCAAGGCCTTTTTCCAAAAATCTCCATAAAATACAACTCCTTTCCTCATTTCGCCTGATATCCGCTGTAGCCGCCGTGATTGTTAGAACTCTGACAGCCCTGATAATTATGAACAAAATCAATATACTCCTTTAAGGCTTCATATCCCTGTTCCGGCGCCTTATCTACCACATCTCCAGCTAAGCAGATATAATCCGCACCATCTTCCAGAGCGTGAATAATATCTTCTTTCGTTCTCACAACACAGCCTACCGGAATGGTAGCGACCCCTTTTGCCTCTTTGACGCCATCCCAGCTTCTGGAGAACATATAACGGTATTTTAACTCATCATAGGTCTGGTGAACGCGAACCGCATGAATCCCAATATTTTGTAATTCCGCCACATAATGTGGAATTTCCGCTACTGGAACAGTACATAAATCTCCAATAATTTTAATTCCCGTGTTGGCATAAGCGATCATTGCCTGTCGGGCGCAGCCGTAATTAAACCGGGTGCTGATCACGCTGTAATCCGCACCGCATTTTTGAGCCTGTACGGAAAATCCATTGCCGCCATCATGAATCTTAATATCCGCTACTACTGGAATATCTCCCGCAATCTCTTTGACGGCGGGAATCGAATGCATAAAACCGCAGGCATACATGTTATTGGTACCTACGCTGATCCAATCGGTGCCAAATTCCACCGCTTTCCGTGCGATTTCCTTTGTCGTTTCCAGATCAAACGCATCAATAATCGTTTCGACCCAGACTTTTTTTTCGCTCATAATCACTGCTCCTTTGCTGAATTATTGAGTTTTGTCTATTATTTTTACCGTTGTCAATCATAAAATTGACAACAATTACTGCATGAAAGCCTAAAACAATCAGATTATAATAAAATTAATTATTATATGATGACAATTAATTTTATTTACGAATTAATTCTTAACACGAATATATCACCTTTAAGTATTGATGTCAATACTTAAAATCTATTTAGATGGTTTTTGTACTAATTTATTATCAAACACTGTTCCATTGACTTATACCATAATTGATCTACAAAAAAAGTAAAAACCTTCTTCCACATATAGAAATCACTTCTTATGTGGAAGAAGGTTTTAAAATTTTATTTGATACGATACAGCTAATAATATTTAAATTTTAATGATCCAGTAAGAAAGATGGTTTTTTGAGCAATCTATCAAAAACAACAGCGGCAATTCCGATTAAACAGGAATCATGTTCCAATGCGCTAAACTGCAGGCCAATATTTTGATAGAAAAGCGGATAAATATGCCGCCTTACTGTGCGATTTACTTGATCTAAAAAAGAGTCTCCCAATTTTTTATAGCTGCCCCCTACGACGACTACGCCAGGATTAAAAAGATACGCAATATTCGCAATACCAATACCGAACATTTCCGCAGCACGGTTCACAATTTCAGTTACCGCTGAATTTCCGGCTCGATACTCGGTAACGAGAGATTCAAAATCAAGAATAGGTTTCGATAGGCATTTAGCCGCCTTTAAAATAGCTTTTTCTGAACAGTATAACTCCAAACAGCCTTTATTTCCACACTGGCACTGAGGTCCTTCAAAATTAATAGACATGTGCCCAATTTCTCCAGCGGCGCCCAAAGCTCCTCTCTGGATTTTTCCATCTACCACAATACCGGCGCCAACGCCATCTCCAGTAGAGACAAAAACCTTAGTTCCTTGCCCTATCTCACTGTTGCCAAACCACCACTCTCCCATGGCCCCTACGTTAGAATCCTGCTCAACAAATACTGGTAAGTGAAGCCGGCTTTCAAACTTTTTAGTAAAAGTAAAGCTTTTCCAGCCTTGGTTGGTTAGAAACAAACTAGTATCTTCGTTAATAAGATATGGACCAGGAAGCGCCATGCCTACTCCGACCGGCTTTTGGTCATTTTTTAACAGAAAAAACGAAGCGTCTTCCAGAATGCGTTCAAACACACTGGGGTCCTCTAAGTCCTTTGTGATGGAATGCTTCTCTAAATTTTTTAGTTCTCCAAAAATATCTATAATTGCTAAGGTATAAGAGCTTCGCGTTACACGGATCCCCAGCACAATCAGTTTTTCCGTATTAAGGCGAATACCGATGGAACGCCGCCCCCGCCCCCCGACTAAACTACCTGTTTCTATCACGATGCCCGCTTTGATCAAACTATCGATAATGCTGGTAATCGTGGATTGGACAAGACCCGAAGCCTTAGACAGTTCTGCTCGGGAACAAATTCCGAATTTACGCATTAAGTTAATTACCAATGCAATATTGGATTCTCTTAGATCTTTTAGTTTTTTTTCACCATTTTGTAGTGTCGGCACAGCAAATACCCCTTATATACAATAGATGCTAACCATTATGAATAATTTCATACTACCATAATAAGCTTTATTTGACAATAGTGAGCTAGGTGAAAAAGAAAGAAACGAGAGAGAATGAATAAGCAAAACGGTTTTTTAGTCTTGACGTAAAGCGTCTACCGGCCTCATTGCCGACGCTTTGACAGCAGGATAAACTCCAAAAATAATACCGGTGAGCAAGGAAAAAAGAACCGCCGATCCCATAACATCCAGACGAAGTGACAAGGTGATTCCGAATAAGGAAGCGCCTACATAGGAGATTCCATTTCCAATGATGACCCCTATTCCGCATCCAATAATGGAGATCAAGACCGCCTCCAGCAAAAATTCCAGCAAAATGGTGGAGCGTTTAGCCCCAATCGATTTTTTGATTCCGATTTCCCTGGTACGTTCATTGACAGATACCAGCATTACGGTCATGATGCTGAGGCTTGCTACCAATAAAGAAATCGCGCCTACTGCGGAGAGCACCAAAGTCACAATATCCATCAGCTTTAGCAGTCCATCCTTTTGTTTCACTAAATTATTCGAGACATATTCTCCACCGCCATTAACCCGGGCAAGGGTATTTACAATGGTCTGCCCTATTTCATCGGCGTCGCTGCCAGCTTCCACCCGTACAGCGATCTGATCAAAATAGTTATTCCCTGTGGTATGCTGCAATGTTGAATAAGGTACGTAAACAAAATTAGGAATATAGTCTCCGATAATGTTAGAGAGAAGCCCGCTTCCAGTTTTGATAACACCTACTACTTCAAAATTCTCTTGAATTCCATTATACAAAACAGAGATATGCTTGCCCACAATATTATCCCGGTTGTATGCAGCCCTCGCAAAATTTTGATCTACCATACATACGTTTGCGCAAGTGTTGACGTCTCCGTTGCTAATTGATCTGCCATATAAAACCTGCAAGGAAATCACCTGGCTTGCCTTGGTGTCAATTCCCCAGACCAAGGCGTCCATCTGCTCATTGCGGTAACCAATTTTTGTATTCTGCATAATCACTGGAGCAGCCTCCTCCACAGAGGCTGTTTTTCGGATTGTTTTTAAATCCTCTAAGGTCAGCCCGGCTTCTCCCCCCTCCTGGCTGCCAGCGGAGATTGTAAGCCCTCCCAAACCTAAACTATTAACCTCCGCATTGACAGCCTGGGTACCGCATTGTCCAATATTACCGATTAAAATGACTGACGCGACCCCTATAGTGATTCCTAGAATAGTTAACGAGCTTCTAAGCTTTTTACGTCCTAAATTTTTAGCCGCCGCTTTCACACTATCCCACATCAGCGTTCCCCGCTTTCTGGGTATCCCGAAGCACTCTTTGAAAATCGGAAACTTGCTCAGGTGATAGGACAATTTCCTCTCCTTGCGATAACCCTTTGACTACCTCAAAGCCATTTTCAAATTCTTTTCCCGTGGTAATGTAGGTCTTTACAGCGCGATTTTCTAAAACCCTATACACATATTCCTTTCCATTCTCATCGGCTAAAACGGCCTCGTAGGGAACGACAATTCTGTCTTTATCGACGGATGTAATAATTTTACATTTTGCGGTAAAACCATTTTTAATCCATTCCAGGCTTTCTTTGTTATCACTGTCCACCTTCACGATTACAGTGACAATTGTTTCCTGCCCCGTGGCGGAAACCACTTGCTGAGCGATATTTGAAATTTTGCTGACCGTTCCGGTATAGCGCTTTCCCTGAAAGCCTACCCCGGTAATCTCAGCTTTTTGACCAACAGCAATGCTGGAAATTTGAGATTCATTGACCGACAAATTCACTTGGAGTCCCGCGCTTTCAGAGATAACCGCTGCCGGCTGACTTCCTATCTCCTCCTGGTCCTTGATGTTTACAGCAGAAATAACGCCTGAAACCGGTGCGGTCACTTGTACCAGTTCTTCTTGGAAGGTACTCTGGGCCGGTAAAGATTCTTTTTCCTCTTTCCCACTTACTTGAGAGGAATTGTCGAGGTATTGTTGAAGCTGTTGGGACTGGTTAGCGTTCAGCCCATATAGATTAGAGAGAGCATCCACATCGATGGCATCAGATGAAGCTGAATCCTCCTGCGCTTCCTGTTCCACCGGTACTTTTACGCTCATCAGTACGTCTCCCTTCTCGATTCTTTGCCCTTCCTCCACATAAATCTCCTGCGCTACTGCGCCTTGATTTACATAGACTTTTTTTTGCTTTGAATTTTCTACTTTCCCCGTACAGGTTACAGTATTTTCCTCTGACACCTGCTGTAAAATTATTGTCTCAACATGTACCGCCTGCGATTTGCTGTAATTTCCGGCAAACACGATTCCGAAAACCAAAACAGCGGTAATTCCGAAAAGAATTCCTATTTTTTTACCCATGGCAAAAACTCCTATCTGGTAACCAAATCTTCATACGCTAACTATTGTTTGAATAAGAATGGATTTTTATGAGTTATAAATTTTTTTATCCATAGGAATATTTCTATTTTCTTACTTCATGCTATTAAAATAGAAAATCCGGAGAAAAGGAGAATTGTTACCATGAGCCTTATCCCCTGTGATGATCAATGTATTTATCAAAAGGACGGTTATTGTACATTAGAAACCCCCACTGTGGTAACAAACCATAGTGGGGGCTGTATTCATTGTATTCGACCGGCGGATAAATCTCAGGCAAATGCAAATGAACCGAATATCACTTTGCCAGGGCTTCAAACGCTTCTCTGACGCTTTTCACGCCGATCAGCTCAAGTCCCAAGCGGCCAGAATCAGAAAGAGATTTTAGATTGTGATAAGGCAGTACACATCGCTGAAAGCCAAGCCTTGACGCTTCGTTAACCCGTGCCTGCGCGTGGTTAACAGAACGAATCTCACCCGCCAAGCCAATTTCGCCAAAGGCTAGGGCGTTTTCGCTGACAGGTACGTCCTTTAAACTGGAAACCAGCGCCATAGCTACCGCTAGGTCGGCCGCCGGCTCGTCTAATCGTAGGCCGCCCACCACGTTCAGATAGGCGTCTAAATTGGAAAAGAAATATCCGGCCCGTTTTTCTAAAACTGCCAGCAGAAGGCTCATCCGGTTGTAATCGAAGCCGGTGGACATTCTCCTGGGATTTCCAAAGCCAGAAGAAGTGGCCAAGCCCTGAACCTCCGCTAATATTGGCCGGGTACCCTCCATCACGCAGGCCACGCATGTGCCGGAGACGTTTTTCGGCCTTCCGGAAAGCAGCATCATAGACGGGTTTTCCACCTCGCGCAAGCCGTTCTCCGCCATTTCAAATACACCAATTTCGTTGGTGGATCCATAGCGGTTTTTTACCGCTCTAAGAATACGGTAAGACATCTGCCTGTCGCCTTCAAAATAAAGCACTGCATCCACGATATGCTCCAGCACTTTGGGACCAGCAATAGCTCCATCCTTATTGACGTGGCCGACCACCAGGATTGGAATATCCAAGGATTTTGCGGTGCGCATAAAGGCATTCGTACATTCTCGCACCTGGGTAATGCTGCCAGGAGAGGAAGACAGGTCGCCAAGGCTCATAGTTTGAATCGAGTCAATAATTACTAGATCAGGCTTTTCACTCCGTATCGCCTCGATGATATACTCTACATCGGTTTCCGTTAGAATATAGAGGTGGTCGCTGTTTACTCCCAGGCGAGTGGCTCGAAGCTTTAATTGGCGCTTGGATTCCTCCCCGGATACATATAAGATCTTGAGCGTCTTTCCCAATTCCTGGCACACCTGGAGCAGTATCGTTGATTTTCCAATTCCGGGATCTCCGCCCAACAGCACCAGAGAGCCTTTCACAATACCGCCTCCCAGCACCCGGTCCAGTTCCTTGAGTCCGGTGTGATATCGCTGCTCGTCGTCGGTATTGATCTCATTGATTAAAATGGGGGCCGCTTTCAAACGTCCGCTTTCTCCTGGGCGCAGCACGGAAGCGGTATGCTTTACCGCTTCTTTGAATTCCTCGTTCATAGTATTCCATTCCCCACAGCCGGGACATTTTCCATACCATTTCGCGGATTCAAACCCGCATTCACTGCATATATAAATGCTTTTGCTTTTCGGCATATAGGATGACCTCTTCTTTTTACTTCTTTTAATTTTAGTGTATCACATGAAATAGGAAAACTCAACCTAGAGCGGATTTATAATAGTCTAGAAAGCCGGAAAAAATCCCATAGGCCAGCTTTTTTTGATACGCGATGTCCTTCAAATTAGCTAGTTCCTCTGCGTTGGACACAAAACCGCACTCTACCAAAACAGCAGTATATTGAGCGTGGTTCAAAACATAAATAGATTCTGTAGCAGGCTTGGTTTCCCTTTTATTGTTAGGCTGGAGATCTTTTACGACAGAAGCACGTATACTCTCTGCCAGTTTCACGCTGTCCGCATCGTTTACAGAGTAAAACACTTGAGTGCCATAATATTTACTTTGTTCAAATTTATTCTGATGAATACTGATTGTTATGCTGTTAGGATATGAGTTCATAATTTCCACACGCTTTTGGAGATCGGAACGTTTCCGCTCCCGAATCGTGGAAAGATTTTGATCGCCCAAAGCAACGTCTTCCGTTCGAGTGATAATAGTGTCAAAGCCTTGTTCCTGAAAATATTGATATAAATAAGTGGCTATGGAAAGGTTTAAGTCCTTTTCCAGCGTGCCGTCATCAGCCACCGCACCGCCGTCTTCCCCTCCATGCCCAGCATCAATGATAATGATAGGCTTAGGAGCTGAAGGTGAAGCGTCAGCTTGAAAAGCTACTTTTTGACTAGCGGAATAGATCAATATTCCAAATACCGCTACGAGAGCACAGGCAGCACTATAAAATAAGATATCTTTTACCGATTTTCTCAAAGCATTCACCCCTCGGTATCAATCTTATGCGATGAAAAATCGGTTCATACCCCCCTGTTTGAAGATAACAAAAAAGCTCTGGATTTCCGTTCCAGAGCTTTCCTAATGAAGGCTTTCTTATTTGTCGATAGCGCTCTTAAAGGCTTTGCCAACCTTAAAGGCAGGAACTTTAGAAGCAGGAATAGTGATAGGAGAATTGGTTCTGGGATCACGGCCCTGTCTTTCGCTGCGGCTGCGAACCTCAAAAGTACCAAAACCAACCAACTGCACCTTTTCATCTTTCGCCAAAGTCTCAACAATGGTATCGATTACGGCATTAACTGCTGTATCGGCATCTTTCTTAGAAATGTTCGCCTTTTCGGCTACGGCCATAATTAATTCGGTCTTGTTCAATTTTGTTACCTCCGTTATTTTTAATTGTTATATTCATCAGAGTATGAACTCTGCGAACGACTAGCTTTTACTTCTTCCCATAAAGCATCTAATTGCCGTAAAGAAGCTTCTTTCATATTGATTCCCCGTTGGCTGGCAAGAAATTCCACGGATTTAAACCGATCTATAAATTTATCGCAGGCCACAGTTAAAGCGTATTCGCTGTCCAAATCCAAAAAGCGGGACACATTCACCACAGAAAAGAGCAGATCCCCCAGTTCCTCCAGGCAATGCTCTTGACTACTGTTATCAATCGCTTGTTTCAATTCTTCAGTTTCCTCAGAAACCTTATCCAAAGCGCCGGAAATATCCTCCCAGTCAAAGCCGGCCTTCGCAGCTTTCTTTTGAACCTTTTGGCTGCGCATTAACGCAGGCAAAGCCTTCGAAACGCTGTCCATAACCTCGCTTTGGGTCTTCTGCGCCTTGGTCTCCATTTTGATTGCATCCCAATTTTTTAATACCTGATCGGAGTCCGCAGCCACCACATTTCCAAACACATGGGGATGGCGGATAATCAGCTTGTGGCAGACACCGTCCGCCACATCGGAAAAATCAAATTTTCCCGCTTCCTCCTCCATCAAAGCATGAAAAACCACCTGCATTAACACATCGCCCAGTTCTTCCTTTAACAGCTCTGTGTCTTTGGTATCAATGGCTTCAATAGCTTCGTAGGTTTCCTCGATAAAATTTTGGCGGATGCTCTCATGGGTTTGTTCCCGATCCCAAGGGCAGCCCTCCGGCGACCGCAAAATTTTCATAATTTCAAGGAGATCATCTATATTATAATGATCCTTTCTTTGAAATTCCAAACTCAAAACTTCCTTTTTCTTAGAACAACAATTTATCTTATTTTACCCTATCCAATGCCGCTTTTCAAGTGCTTTTGCGATTTTTTCTCCTTTTGGCAGCATTAATAAATCCGTTTTTGTAAACGCCTTTAAAACCAATAGGGCAATTACATAGATTATTACCGCAACCACCAATGCCAAAAGAGTACAAAGCTTAGCAGAAGAGAGCACCTTTGTCAATAAATAATAGCTTCCGTAAGCGGAACCAGCGCAAATTACAGCAGCTGCCAAGGGCTTTAGAAAGATCGATACCATATCCGGCCGGACATGAGCTTCCTTACACAAAAAATACAGAGCGAAAAATGTTATAAATACATAGCACACCAAGGTACCGACACCGGCTCCCTGAATATTGATAGCAGGAATGCCCACCAGGGTATAATTTAGGATAATTTTGATAATAACACCCACTGATAACAGCTTTACTGGAAGATCTACCCGGCCTACCGCCTGCAGCATACTGCACAGAGGAGTGCTGGTAGAAGTAAAGATAGCGGCAATGCCTAAGATTACCAAAACGCTGGCGGCAGTATCCACTGTGGCCGTATTTCCGCCGTCAGAATATAAAAGAGACATAATTGGTTTCGCCATTACGGAAAGTCCTAATCCAGCAGGAATGGTTACCAGCATAGTAATTCTAATTACAGACTCTATGCTGGCTTTTATTTTTTTCGGCGAGCCTTCCGTCCAAGCTCTGGTAACCGACGGCAGAGCACTGATGCCAAAGGTTTGGGTAATCGCTGGAATCAGCATCATAAGCGTAGCGGCATATCCATAACAGCCATATAAGGTAGTATGTACCTTATCATTTTCTACGAGCTCCTGAGCGATAAGATCCTTGTATATGGCAGTAAGCTCTTCGGGATTATTTTGCATAATATCATATAGCCGGCGCTGAATTAGAGTAGAGTCCACTAAGCTTGCTACATTCATGACCAAGGCGCCGATAGCAATCGGAACCGCGATGGAAATCAGAAGCTTTATGGTAGAACGTCCGCTCCTGGCGCGCGGGGAACAAATCAGTTCCTCCTTAGTGATGCCATCTCCCCGGAGCTTAAAACGAATAAAAAGATAAATAAATCCAAAAGCGGAGCCAATGGTGATTCCAACGATAGCTCCGGCAGCCGCAAACGGTAACACCGCGCTTCTAGCCAACGCCTCGGAAGCATAAGGCGTTCCAAAGACAGTTCCGCTTTGCGCATATTCATTCATGCCATAATAAAGGATCAGCTGAGAGGCTGTCAAACCAAGAATCAGCTTACATAAAGCCTCAATCACCTCGGAAATCGCGGTGGGGAACATATTTTGCATTCCCTCATAATAACCGCGGTAGATGGACATCAGGCAAGCGAACAAAATGGTAGGCGCCAAGGTCAGCGTAGCATATTTGACATCAGGCGTATTAATTACGTTGCAATAGATGAAGGTGCCAACCACCATCAATAAAAAACCTATTAATCCCAACGTCAAGAAAATAGGAATCGAAACCCGGTGTATCTGCCGCACATCCCGATACCGTTTTCTCGCCATATTTTCCGACACCATTCTTGCGATAGCAATCGGGAAGCCGGCGGTGGCGATAGTAAATAACGGGTTGTAAAGATCATAGGCCGAATTGAAATACCCAAATCCCTCCGGGCCCAAAATCCAGCCTAACGGTATCTTAAATAAAGCGCCGATAATTTTCACCACAGCCATACTGGCTGTCAAAATCAAAGCACCCTGAAGAAAAGACTGACCGCCTCTTTTCTTTGTTTTCGCCGCCATTGCAACACTTCCAATCAGTTGTAATGTTCCGTGCTTTTTAAAACACATGTCTAAAGTATTATATTACCCTATTTTCTTCCATATGTACAGCGGATTCAGATTATTTTCATCGGCAACACAACAAAAAAGAGGGATCCTCCCTCTTTACGCCATTCTAAAAATCAACATTATGTAAACTATAGCATAAAATCAAAATGAGAGCATGGAAATCCTCTCCACGCTCTCATTTTGTTGATTTTATCAATCCTCTTTTTTGCAGTCGCAAGTATCATCGCAAGCTTCTCCGCTGCTATCGCCCTGACCGCAATCACACTCTTCATTTTTCGTTTTAGCGGCTTCCCCGCCGCAGACAGGCTCTTTCTCAATTTTTGCACCGCAGCAGTTGCAGTAATTAGATCCCAGAGAGTTCTCAAAACCGCACTTTGGACACTTTACTAAATTCTTCAATTCATCAATCTGCTGATTAATGGCAGCCAGACTCTCGTAAAGATCTTTAATAATTTTTACGCTGTCCTCGATCAAAGCGCTGTTATCTTCTCCATTTTGTTTTCCGTCATAGACAATCCGGCCCAGCGCCTCGAAATGCTTATTAATATCACCGTTTAGATCAGCCGCGCTAACCTTTAGCTTAGAAAGGTCATAAAGCTTGGTAGCGCTCTTTCCTACTGCGTTGGCCGCAGATTTTGCATTTATAACAACATCCTCTAAGATTCCCATTATGATCACTCCTATTTTATGATATTATATATTATACCATTTCATTTCAGCTTATTCAACGATAGGATATGTGTAAAAAGGAAACGTTTTGTGAATTTTTTAGAAATAGATTCCTCCACCTAAAAATTCGCGCAACAGGGAATCCTGCGGCACCAGGCCGGCATCAATCTGAACAAACCTGCTTAGCCGTCGTTTCAGATCCATCGCTGTATCATAAAATTCGCTAGCTGGGTGGATAGAATTCAAAAGCGCCAGCGCATCATGACAAAGCACACAAGGTTCGTAAATATGAATAGAATTTACCGTAATGTCACTGGTACGCTTAAAAGGCTGAATAAACAAATTTTCGCCACGGCAGACAGCCCCCCAGCTTTTCAGAGTTTTTTCCGGCCCGGTAGCTCTGAAGTGATAATCACGCACTAAGCGCCTCACCAATCTAAGGTTGCGGGGAGATAGGATAACCTCATCCCCATCCTTGATTCCCTGTTTTACACTTACATACATCTTCAAAATCTTATCCTCTGGCAGATGCGCTGTTACCAAGGGATTTAACGCATGGATTCCTTCCACAATAGCGATTCCACCCGGCGGCAGCTGTATCTCTGTAATCTCCGGCATGGGACGCTTCTTTTCAAAGTCAAAGGTAGGCTTTTTGCAGTAGCCTCGATTGGATAAATCCAGGAGACAGTTTTCTACCTGTTCTAAATTGAGCGCTCTAATATCCTCGTAATCATATTCGCCGCTGTCTAAAATAGGGGCTTTACCTTCTCCCATAAAAAAATCATCCAAAGAAATTTGGACTGCTGAAACGCCCTTTTCCTTAAGCAATTTCTGCAAAATACGAGCTGTAGTGGTTTTTCCGCTCCCAGACGGGCCGGAAAGCATAATGACTTTACAGTCGTTTTTCAAGGAGAAAACCTCCTGCGCCACCTCTTGAACAGCAGACCGATAGGCTCCCTCCACCTGGCGAATCAACTCTGCCGGCGCCTCTTTAGCCGCCTCATTAATTTCTAGGAACCGGTTGACGTATTTATGATAACTATTAGCAAAATTGATCATAAAACTGCCTCACTTGATTTTTTCTTTCCAGCATTTCCTGAAACCTGGAAAGATATTCATAGGGATATTTAAAATTAAATACCCGTTCCAAATAATCTCCCTGGGGCTGCTTCAATTTTGTGACGGCTCCAGCTCCGCAGGCTAAAATCGTATGGGTTTCATCCATCACATAAACGTTATAAAAGCTTTCAAAGCCCGGTTTAGCCCAGCCTACGTTTTCCAAATTTCCTACCATTTTACTCTGGCGGTATAAGTAGTAAGGCGCATATTGGCGGGACAGCAACACCTCGCCGGCATAATCCAGCATTTGAGCTGCTTCCAAACATTCATCTCTGTAAAGCTTTTTCCCTTCCATAGTAAGCTTAGAGGATTTTTTCATTGCTAAGGTATGGATTGTAACACTTTCCGGATCCAACTGGCAGATACCTTGTATTGTGTTCTGAAAGCTCGTCAAGGAGTCTCCGGGAAGACCTGCGATTAAATCCATATTAATATGATGAAACCCCTCTTTTCTCGCCAGCTTGAACGCGTCAATCGTTTGGCGCGCGGAATGCTTTCGACCAATCAGTTCCAGCACCCCATCATTTAAGGTTTGCGGATTGATACTGATCCGATCTACTCCGTATCGTTTCATGGCTTTCAGCTTTTCCGGAGTAATAGTGTCCGGCCTGCCGGCCTCTACTGTAAATTCCCGGCAGCAAGAAAAGTCAAAGTTCCGGCGGATAGTGCGGAGCAGAAGCTCCATCTGCTCCCAGGTCAGGGTGGTAGGCGTACCACCGCCAATGTAAACCGATTCCAATCGCAGGTTAAGTTCATGGGCGATTTGAGCAGTTTTTTCCAGCTCTTCACATAGGCGCGCTACATATTCCGGAATCATTTTATGTGCTCGTTCAATGGTCTGTGATACAAAAGAGCAATAGGAGCACCTGGTTGGGCAAAATGGAATCGAAACGTACAAGCTATAGGATTCTTTACGGGAAAGAGATAAAAGCTTCTGTTCCGCTTTCATTGTGATGGCCGCTAGCTCAGTTTTATTTTGAGATACCAGCAGTTTGTCTCTGAAATAAGCTTTTGCGCCAGTTTCTCCCAGTTCAGAGGTCAATCGCCGCATCAGCTTAATCGGCCGTACTCCAGTTAAAATTCCCCATGTTGGAGTTATCTGCGTCAGCTTGGTCAGCAAAGTAAACAGCAAAACCGCAAGCTCTCGCTCACATTCTTTTTCAAGATCCGGCGTTTCCCCGGACACACAGGCTTCCTGTTCTATCTTTTGACCATCTTGATATACGGCGGCATACAGCCGGATATGGTCTTCGCTCGGCTCCAAATATGCTAAAGCCCAAAAGGACGAAGCTGCATCAGGCATCTGATCCTTTATGATTGATATTTTTTCATTAGGGAAGAATATCCGGCAAAGGTTTTCCAGTTCATAATGAAAATCATGGTTTTTAATATATATCGTCATAATTACTTTGTCCTAAATATGGATTGTTTTCCCTTTCTTTTTGAAGCGTTGTCGGTCCTCCGTGACCAGGGTATACCAAATATTCCCCCTCCAAAGCGGCCAGTCTGGATAAAGAAGCTCTCATTTCCGCAAGATTTCCGGTTGGAAAATCCGTTCTGCCGATGCTGAAGCGCATTAGCGTATCTCCGGTAAAAAGAATATTTCCCAGGCAATAAACGCAGCTGCCGCTGGTATGGCCAGGCGTATGGAGAACTGTAATTGACTCTCCGCCAAAAGGAAGCGTGTCGGCTTCTCTTAGGGTAATATCCGGCTGAAAGGGCTCCACAGGAGAATAAAAGCTTTTTCCAAGATTCAGCGCGCCGTCTGCCGCAAACCTGGACTCAAGGTAAAACATCACAATCTTTCCATGGGTCATCCTTTGATAATAGGCTGCGCCCCCAATGTGATCAAAATGGCCATGGGTTAATAGAATATATTTTAAATTTTCAGCGCCGAGCTCTCTGACAGCATCATCTAACTCGTCACAGACCATCCCTGGATCTACCAAAAGGGTTTCTTTCGTTTTTTTTGACTGCACTAAATAACAATTGGTGTTCAACGGCCCTACTAAAAATCTCTGAACCTCCATCAACAAGCCTCCTTTTAAAGTTCCTTTGTATCCAGTAAGATGGTGACGGGCCCGTCATTGACCAAGGATACTTTCATATCCGCTCCAAAACAGCCTGTTTTGATCTCTGAAATTCCAGCATCCTTTAGATACCCGCAAAAGGCCTCATACAAATTCTTAGCTTCCTTCGGCGGCGCCGCTTTGGTAAAAGAAGGGCGTTTTCCCTTTTTACAGTCCGCGCACAGCGTAAAATTGGAAACCACTAATACCGAGCCGCCGGTCTCCAGCGCGGAAAGGTTCAGCTTTCCGTTTTCATCCTCAAATACCCGTAAAGACGCGGTTTTATTGGCTAAGATTCTAGCCTGTTCCTCCCCGTCCTGGGCTTCTATGCCCAGAAGAATCAGAAAGCCTTTTGAAATATGAGAAACGACATCGCCATTAATAGAAACCGACGCCTCCTGTACCCTTTGTAAGACTGCTTTCATGCTGATTTGCTCCCGTTCTAGTATTTTTTATGATCGTCCAATCGAGATAATACCGCTGATATTGGACAGCCTGGAAATCACGGATTTTAAATGCTCTAAGCCATTTACCGTAATCGTAGCGTAAATAATCGCGTTATTATCCTTTAGTTCCCTGGAATTCAAAGCGTGAATAAAGATGTGCATACTGGAAAGCTGGTTGGTTAAATCCGCAAGCAAACCGGTGCGGTCCGAGGCTAAAATCTCTAAAGTAGACTCAAATTCATCCTGGATATCTCCGGCCCACCGGGCATTGACCCAGCGTTCCGGCTCCGCTGCCTTAGAGATATCCTTAGGAACATTAGTGCAGCTTCTTTTATGAATGGAAACACCATAGCCTCTGGTAATAAAGCCGATGATATCGTCGCCCGGCAGCGGGTTACAGCATTTTGAGAACTTGATCAAGCAATTATCGATCCCATCGATAATAACCCCGCCGGTAGCCTTTGAAGGCGCCTTCTGATAGCGAACCTCCTGGCTTTCCTCTACAGGCTTCTTAATTTTATTATAATTATCCCGAATTCTTGGCATCAAGCGCCAAAGCTGGATGCCGCCATAGCCGAGAGCCGCATACAAATCCTCAACGGTTTGACAATGCTGATGGGTGGCGATTTCCTCTAAAAACGCCTTCATTTCCGGCTCCGGCAGTTCAATGCCGTTGCGCCGGAATTCCCGTTCAATCTCCGCCTTGCCCTCAATGATATTTTCTTCCCGCTTTTCCTTTTTAAACCACTGGCGGATTTTGTTCCTCGCCTCGCTGGTTTTTACGATTTTGAGCCAATCCCGGCTTGGGCCGTGGCTTTCCTCTTTGGTAGTAAGCACATCGATAATCTCGCCGGTTTTCACCTTATAATCAATCGGAACGATCCTTCCATCCACCTTAGCGCCGATCATTCTATTGCCTACAGCACTGTGGATTGCATAAGCGAAATCAATTACTGTCGATCCAATCGGCAGGCTGATGACGTCTCCCTTGGGCGTGAATACAAAAACCTCTTCCGGTGCTAAGTCTGTCTTGATCGTCCGCACGAGCTCGGTAGAATCCACAGTATCCTGCTGATTTTCCAGCATTTGACGAACCCACATCAATCTCTGCTCGAAGGAATCGCTCTTGGTAAGGCCCAGCTTATATTTCCAGTGCGCAGCGATACCATATTCCGCAGTGTGGTGCATTTCCCAGGTCCGAATCTGAACTTCAAAGGGAACCCCTTCTTTCCCCAGCACGGTAGTATGAAGAGACTGGTATAGGTTTGGCTTAGGCGTAGAAATATAATCCTTAAAACGGTTCGGAATAGGCCGGTACATGTCGTGAATCATTCCCAAGACATTGTAACAATCATTTAAGGAATCCACAATCACCCGCACCGCGTAAATGTCGTAAATTTCTTCCATAGACTTTCCTTGCACGAATACCTTGCGGTAAATGCCGTTAATGCTTTTTACGCGGCCTTCCAGATGTACATTGGGAATTACGCTGCTGACTCGGTCATAGATCTGCTTTTTGATCTTATTGATGAATTCTTCCCGTTCTCCAGATTTCATCGCCAAGGCGCTTTCAATTTCGTGATATCCAATCGGGTCCAAATAACGAAGGGAAATATCCTCCATTTCTTCCTTGAGGGCCCGGATACCCAAACGATGGGCAATGGGGGCATAAACCTCCATTGTCTCCAGTGCTTTATCACGGCGCTTTTGATCCGGCATAAATTCGATAGTACGCATATTATGGAGCCGGTCCGCCAGCTTGATAATAATCACCCGGATATCATCAGCCATTGCGATGAGCATTTTTCTCAGGTTTTCCGCCTGCTGCTCCTCGCGTGAAGAATAAGGAATCCGCCCCAGCTTAGTGACGCCGTCGGTCAAATTGGCAACCTCAATGCCGAACAGCTTTTTGATCTCCTCTAAGCCAACAGGCGTATCCTCCACCACGTCGTGCAGAAGGGAGGCCACAATGGATTCGGTGTCCATCCCCAATTCTACCAAAATGTAAGCGACAGAAACCGGATGCAGAATATATGGAACGCCAGACCGGCGCTTTTGGTCGCCATGGGATTCAAGGGCGAACTGATAGGCCTTATCGATTTTTTCCATATCAAAATCACGATCACTGGCCAGCAAAAGCGCTTTTAACTCCTCATAGGAGTGATCAACCTTTTTATCTAAGCGATGACCTTCAGACACTCTGCACACCTCCTTTTTCCCTTTGATTCCTAATTTTCCGCAATAACACAGAATCGTCCAGATTCACCTTACCGGCGATTTCTCTTAAGTGAATCTGATAAAGTGATCCGCTGGTCTGCAGCGTAACTAAGCCTAATTCCTCCATTACATCTAAAATTAAGCACAGAGCAGCGAAAGGTATCTTTTGCTCTAAACGAAAATATAAAACGTCAAGGCCGTAATTCCACCCTTTTTGTTCCCGAAGGTAACGGTAGACTACCGCAAACTGTTCCCGGTTAGGAAGCAGCTTTTCTGTTTTGTCATCAGAAAGGCCCTCGCCTCTTCTAGCGCCTTCATAAAGGGCTTGCTCCTGAAGTAAAGCCGCCTCATCCACACCGTGCAGCTTCAAATCTCGGATATGGATAGACAACGACGCCTCTCCCCGATATTCATTCCGTTCTAAAGTTACCGCCAAATCTAAAATATCCCCTGGCTGGTAAGGAAATTCCTCCGGCGTTACGGAAAAACGTATGGCGGTAATTTTGACCTTTTCCCGCTGGAAGGCCAATCTCAAATGCTTCCGATTTCCGCATGGGGTAATCCCCGTTAACGTCATTGAATACAGACCAAATAACGGAGCGGGATTCCCGGTGCCAAAGGGCTCTAACAGGGTAAGCTCCTCTACAATATCCAGCGAAAGCACCTGAGGCCGAAGCTTGCAATCCAGCAATAGCTTTGGGTAAGGCATCTGGGGATGCCTCTGAGCCGCATAAGCGTTGATCGCTAAACGGAAATCATCGATCTTATCTGTCTTGATTGTGATGCCCGCAGCCATGGGATGACCTCCGAAACGGACTAAATGCTCCCGGCAGGCATAGACGGCATCTGAGAGCGAGAAGCCTTCTACGCTGCGCCCAGAGCCTCTGGAAAGCTCTCCTTCTCTGGAGATAACAACGCAAGGTTTTCCGTATTTTTCTACCACTCGTGAGGCGACGATTCCGACCACACCGGCGTGCCAGTTTTCTCCATCTACAACCAGAATCCGGTCAAATCTTCGCTCCGGATGTGCTTGTAAATATTCCTCAATCTGAAGGGCGATATCCCCCTCTATTTTTTGGCGTTGCTGGTTTTGCTCTCCGATTTCTCTTGCTAAGTCCTCCGCCTCGTCGGGATACTCGGAAAGGAGAAGCTTTACCGCTTGCCTGGAAGATCCTAACCTGCCTGCCGCGTTAATTCTGGGCACAAGAGAAAAGGCTACAGAGGTAGAAGTCAGTTTCTTGCCTTCTAAGCCGGATTCCGTGATTAGCGCCTGGATACCCAGTCGGTCTGTGCGGGAGAGCTGGGCAAGACCATGCTTTACCAACACTCTATTATCCTTTTCTAAGGGAACGATGTCCCCGATGGTCCCAATCGCAGCTAAATCCGAGTAATTTTCCAGGAGAGTGCTGAAGCCGCCGTCTTTACCTTCCAGTGCCGAAATCAATTGGAAGGTTACCCCCACGCCGGCCATATTTTTAAAAGGGCAATCACAATCCAGCCGATGAGGATCCACCACTGCGACCGCGGGAGGCAGTATGTCTCCCTGCTGCTGGTGATGGTCAGTAACTACCGTGTCTATATGTAAGGAATTGGCGTATTCTACCTCTCGGGCAGCGGCAATTCCGTTGTCTACTGTGATAATCAGGCGAACGCCCAGCTCCGACAATTTTCGTACGGCATCTATATTCATACCATATCCCTCCGATTCACGTTCAGGGATATAATACATAACGTCGGCTCCTAAGGATTCCAAATAGGAATATAATAAGCTGGTTGAAGTTACGCCGTCGGCATCATAATCACCGTAGATGCAGATTTTTTCGAATTGATCCAGCGCCTGATGGATTCTTTCCACGGCTAAATCCATATCCTTGAGCAGAAAAGGATCAAAACAGCTATCAGGAGTATTCAAAAAGCTCTCGATTTGCTCTTTGCTGTGAAAGCCGCGTATCACCAGCATCATCGATAAAAACTGGGATAATCCATATGTCTGTGCAATTGTTTTCGCTATTTCTTTATCCAGCGGCGCTGTCACCCATTGTTTCATACCAAAATCCACACCTACCCTATAAATAAATATTTTACCATTTTCCCTACCGTTATTCAAGCAAAAGAAAAAGCTCCCCGGAATCCCCGGAGAGCTTTTTAAATATTCTAATCAGCTTGAGGCATCCGCGACATCCACACTTACCGTATACTGGCCGTATGCCCAGCATCCTGAAGCGTCGTTTATGGAGAATGTAACCTCCATTTCCTTGTGCCCGGTATCCCGGTTTTCAAAATCAACCCTACCGCTAATCTTATCTGCGGTCAAAGCTTGAAGCTGATCATTAGGCCCTACAACCACCACGTCTACTTGATCGGAAAGTACTGTTGGATTCTTTCCGTCAGGAACATTGATACAGCTAAACTGATTTTTAGAAACAGAAAATGTCTTTTCGCTATAACCGGACAGATCAACTGTCACCGTTACCGTACTGGCGTTACTCAGATTTCTGCATCCGATTGGCAGTTCCACCTTTAATTCAAATTTATTATGATCTGGATTAATTTCCGCAAAATCAATCGGAGAAAGCTCTATAGACTTGAATTCCGCCATAGTAGCCTCAGGCCCGGCAATCTCTAAGGTGGACGGAGAAACCGTCACATCTGAGGAGTTAAAACCGGAAGGCATATTCTGGAAGACTGCCTTTACCGGAACAGTCGCCCGCTTTAAAACCACGATGTCCGCTTGAACCTCCGTATTGCTGATGGTCAGCTGGTTATAATCCTCCGTACTCAACTGATTTCCTTCCGCATCATACAAGACAATAGGAACCGTCAGAGACTGGGATGAGGTCAGGGTCTCGCTAATCGTATAATCGGCCTGCACCTTATCAATTTTATTTACAATGCTTTCCGGACCGGAAACCGTTATTTTTTCAGGGGTAAACTTAGTGGTGCCGGCAAAATATTCCGGATCGGTTTTATATTGAATATTATCTGTAATTTCAAAAGATTGCTCTTTAAGCCGGTCTACCAAAACCTGAATGGTCTGTGGTACCAGGGAAGTCTGAGAAATTTCATATCCGCTCAAGGTGCCTTGCTGTTTCGCCGAGAGCACCAAGGTATAGGTCCCCGCTCTGTCGATCGTCCCGGCCTGGAGAGCAGTTACCAGAATATTTTCCTTCTGAACCTGGCTTACGATAAAGCTGGAGCCGGAAACAGAGACGCTGGCGGTCTGGTTATCATTAAAAACCATCAAATCGTTATCTTTGGCATTCTGAGACAGCTCGATGGTTACAGGGATATCGCTGATCACCTTATGGCTCTCCGTACTGGTGTTGGTTGCTGAAACTGTAAACCATAAAATAATAGAAACCAACACGGAAAAAATCATAACGAATTTATCATTATAAAAAAGGCGCCCTATACTAAATTTATTTTTTTTCATCTTTTTTCACCCTCCTGAAGGAAGAGAAAATCGGCCTGCGGTCGCCGTCCTCCGCCACATCGGGAAGGATTTCGTTTTCCAACGCACCCTTCAGCGTTTCTCTCGTATAATTACGGGTAATCACACCGTTGATTGCTAAAGAAATTGTCCCGGTTTCCTCGGAAACTACCAAGATTACCGCATCTGAATTTTCGCTCATTCCCACCGCAGCCCTATGGCGGGTTCCCAAATCCACGCTTAGGGAATCATTTTTTGTCAGAGGCAGAATACACCCCGCCGCATAGATCATCCCATTGCGGATAATCATAGCGCCGTCGTGCAAGGGCGCCTTATTGAAAAAGATGTTCCCGATAATCTGCGCCGATGGATCGGCATTGACAATCGTGCCGGTATCCACAATTTCGCCGAGCTTGGTCTGCCGCTCAAAAACGATTAAAGCGCCGGTTTTAGATTTTTGGAAGGAGGCCGCCGCCTCTACGACCGCGTTGATGCATTTCCGCTCCTGCTGCAAAAGAGATTCGCCTTCCTTAGCGACGCTGAAGGTTCTGGTGCCGATTTTGGTACGGCCGATATGCTCCAGCGCACGGCGAAGCTCCGGCTGGAAAACCACAAGCAACGCAATAATACCAAATTGGAAGAAGTTATCCAACAGGGTTTTGATCATTTTTAGATTTAACTGAGAACTGAGAGCCCATGCAATTATCATAATTAAAAGGCCCTTTACCAATTGTTCGGCACGGGTTTCCCGGACTAACTTAATTAAGCTATATATTAAAAAAGCCACAACGACAATATCCAGCACATCAACCGCGCGGAATTGCCGCATAAGTTCTAAAAAGGCATTGAAAATGTTAGTAATGAACTCCCCCATATTTGCCTTCTTTCCTTCGCCTAAACAAGCTGAATGTTTTTATTTCCCATTTTATTTTAACATATCTGATACGTTATGCAACCTTTTCCATACTATTTTTTTGCGATTTTTCCTACTACATTCACAAGAAAGTCAATTTCCTGCTCTTTGCTGAATACGGATGGACAGACCCTTACTGCGCCGGTTTCCAAGGTGCCGGCGAATTTGTGGGCCTCCGGCGCGCAGTGGATTCCGGCTCGAACAAAAATTTGATGCTGATTCAGCTGAGCGGCGGTCTCTTCACTGGGCATATCAGCGATATTAAAGGAAAGCAGCGGCACAAAAGCTGGAAATTCCGGCCTTGGCATGAATAGCTTTACTTTTTTTATCGACGACAATTTATCGTACAAGCGAAGCATCAATCTTTGTTCATGCTTTGCGATCGTTTCCGGCTTTATTTTAGAGACATATTCGATACCGGCCCGTAAGCCGGCGATTCCGGGCATATTAGGAGTACCGCTTTCCATGCGGTCCGGCATCGTTCCCGGCTGTATTAGGGAAATGGAGCTTGTTCCTGTGCCTCCCTCAATGATGGTAGAAAGCTTATCCCCATTGGGCGTAATAAGAAGGCCGGTCCCCATTGGGCCATACAAGCCCTTGTGGCCAGCAGCACATAGATAATCAATCCGGCTGTCTTGAACATCGATGGGTAAAATTCCCGCAGTTTGAGCCGCGTCGACTAAAATCGGAATTCCATATTCCTTTCCCATAGCCGAGATTCTCTCAATAGGAAGACGGATTCCCCACACATTAGAAGCATGCATACAGACGATCAGCTTTGTTTTTGCGTTCAGCGCTTTTCGAAAGCCATCTAGAGTCGCGTCGCTGTCTCCGGGAACTACCTGCGCCTGGGTATAACTGACTCCTTGCTGGCGAAGCGCCTCCAAGGGCCGCATGACGGCATTGTGCTCTAAGCAGGAAACCACCACATGGTCTCCAGGCTTTAAAAGCCCCTTCAATACTATATTGATAGCGTGGGTGCAGTTTAAGGTAAACGCCACATTTTCCGGGCCTTCCGCATGAAATAGATTCGCCGCGGCGACCCGGCAGCGGTATTCCTCTTCTGCCGCAGCCATTGACATTTTATGGCCGCTTCTTCCTGGATTAGCCCCGTATTTTTGCAGAGCGGTCCGCACGGCGTTGGTTACTGCCATAGGCTTGGGATACGTGGTAGCGGCGTTGTCAAAATAGATCATGTGGACTCCTCCCAATCGGTTCTGCCCACTATTTTTATCCCATGGGTGCGCAGAAGATTTTCAGCCTCATCGATCCGTTTGGGAACATATAAGCTGTAGCCGCAGCCGCCGTTTCTTTCTATTTTAGGCGTCCTTTCTATATATGCCGCAATTCCATTGTTGATCAGCAGATCTCTAGCCTTCATCGCATAAGTGATGGAGCTGACCATAATCAAAGGCTTGCCCATAAATATCACCTCACTGTTTTAGGTTATAAAACAGTATATGCAGTGAAATGGATTCTGCTTATCCAAATCAAGCAATTAAGCAGACCGCATGAGCGGCAATTCCCTCTAACGCGCCGGTAAAGCCCAGCCCTTCTTCTGTTGTCGCCTTTATGTTTATACAATCCAGAGAAATTTCACATGCCTTTGCTAAGTTTTCCCGCATTTGAGCAAGATAAGGCATCAGCTTTGGCCTTTGGGCTAATATGGTAGCGTCAATATTTTCTATATGGTAATTTTTCTTTTTCAGCCAATGACATACCTGTCTCAGCAGCTCCAGGCTGTCGGCGCCCAGGTACAAAGGGTCGGAATCCGGAAAATGCCTGCCAATATCTCCCAGGGCCGCCGCGCCTAATAAGGAATCCATAATCGCATGGGTAAGCACATCCGCGTCGGAATGACCCAGCAAGCCCTTTTCGTAAGGGATTTCCACACCGCCTAAAATCATTCTCCTTCCTTCCGTTAAACGGTGAACATCATATCCGTGGCCAATTCTCATGCGTCTTCCTCCCTCAACTGTAAAATATGCTCTCCCAACGCTAGATCATCTCTCGTAGTAATTTTTATATTTTCATAGGAGCCCATGCAGAGATGAACCCCCACTCCCAATTGCTCGACCAGCTGGCAATCGTCAGTATAATCGGCTCCCTCCTGTTCCGCTTTTTTCATAGCCCTTTGATAGACGGCTTTCTCAAACACCTGCGGCGTCTGCACATTCCACATCAGTGCTCGGTTGGGAGTCCCCTGCACATAGCCTTCTCCATCTACTACTTTAATCGTATCCTTTACCGGTACTCCCAGGGAGGAAGCGCCAAAACAAATACCGTCCGATACGGCTCTCTGAATATCCTCCGGGGTAATCAACGCCCGGGCGCCGTCATGAATGGCGAAATGTGTCGCCGCTCCGGCGGCCTTTATTCCTTGAAATACCGACTGCTGACGGGTTTTCCCGCCTGATACGACCGACGACAGCTTGTGGACACCGAAAATCTGTGCGATTTCCAGCATTTCTTCCCGTTCTTCCTTTCGGCATACGAGTACGATCTCCTGAATACAATCCGTATTCTCAAAGGCCAGCAGGGTTCTTGCAATCACAGGCATTCCCTTTAAATCCAGCAGCAGCTTGTTTTTTCGGGTTCCCATACGGGTGGAGCCCCCGGCCGCTACAATTAAAGCTGTAACAAATGACTTCATATTTCCTCTCCTTGAAGTGCAGAAAAGCCAGAAGAAAAGAACTCTCTCCTGGCTTTTTTGATTCTTAGATTAGGCCTCCATGCCCAGCTGCAACGCCTTTTTGTTGGCGTCGATCAGATGAGCCTTTCTAGGAGGTACACATTTTTCCACCGCTTTATAGAGGGCATCTTCCGTACAGAAATTGGTTTCATGGAAAAGCTTTCCTACCAAAATAATATTGGCAAGCCCCTTCAGTCCATTGTCCTCTGCGATTTTGGTAGCGGGTACATAAAACGCTGTTACGTCATCCCGTTCCACCTTCTTATTAATCAAGAAGCTGTCTACAATTACAATGGAGCCCGGCTCTACGTCATTGATAAATTTATCAAAGGACGGCAGATTCATTGCGATAAACACATTAGGATTAACCACTAAAGGAGAGCCGATAGGCTGGTCGGATATACAGACACTGCAGTTCGCTGTGCCGCCGCGCATTTCCGGGCCATAAGAAGGCAGCCAGGAAATCTCCTTTTCATCCATCAAACCGCCGTAAGCAATAACCTTTCCAGCGAAAAGGATTCCTTGCCCGCCGAAGCCGGCCAGAAGCATGTTGAAGTTCTTATTCGTGCTCATGCAGTCTCGCTCCTTTCACGCTGTCCTTGTAAACGCCCAAGGGATAATAAGGCAGCATATTGTCACGCAGCCACTGAAGCGCCTCAATCGGAGATAATCCCCAGTTGGTGGGACAGGTGGAAACCACCTCGACAATGGAAAAGCCCTTACCCTCAATCTGGTTCTGAAACGCCTTTTTAATCGCTTTTTTCGCGATATTAACGTTCTTCACACAGTCTACAGTAACACGCTGTGCCAGAGCCACGCCGTCCAGCGTCGACAGCATCTCGCAAACACGGACAGGATATCCGGCAACGTTTACGTCTCTGCCGTAGGGCGTGGTCTGGGTCACCTGGTTCGGCAGAGAGGTCGGTGCCATCTGTCCGCCGGTCATGCCGTAAATCGCATTATTGACAAAAATCACAGTGATGTTTTCACCGCGGGTAGCGGCGTGGACAGTTTCAGCGGTACCGATTGCCGCCAAGTCGCCGTCTCCCTGATAGGTGAACACCACATTCTCAGGCCTCGCACGCTTAATGCCGGTAGCAACCGCCGGCGCTCTGCCGTGAGGAGCTTCCACCATATCGCAGGCGAAATAATCATAATTCATCACAGCGCAGCCAACAGGGGCAACGCCGATTGCTTTTCCCTGAATTTCTAATTCGTCCATAACCTCCGCGACCAAACGGTGAATGATGCCGTGGGTGCATCCGGGGCAATAATGGAAGGGTACATCCAACAGGGATTCTGGTCTTTTAAACACAACCGCCATTACAGAACACCTCCCGCTTTCTTGACCGCGCCCAGCACCTCAGCAGGAGTGGGAATCATACCGCCGGTGCGGCCGTAAAATTCTACCGGCTTCTGATCATGGATCGCTAAACGCACGTCGTCTACCATCTGGCCCATGCTCATTTCCACAGCAAGGAATTTCTTCACATGCTGAGCGGCTCTTTGCAAAGCGTCTGTTGGGAACGGCCAAAGGGTGATTGGACGGATTAAGCCCGCCTTTATGCCCTCAGCTCTCGCGGCGTTGACCGCGCTGCGGGCCACACGGGAGGAAGCGCCGTAAGCCACGACTACGATATCTGCGTCGTCTACCAAATATTCTTCCGCCCTCTGCTCTGTTTTTTTAATGGTTTCATAGCGTTCGAAACGCTCTTTCACCAGCCGCTCCAGGTCGGCAGGCTTCAAATAGAGGGAATTCACCACATTATGGGGACGCTTGAACTGATGCCCGGTCAGCGCCCAGGGTTTGTCGATCTTAGCGTTTTCCCCTTGGTCCTTAAACTCTACCGGCTCCATCATCTGACCCAGCATACCGTCGGCCAAAATCATGGCGGGCATACGGTATTTATCCCCTAAATCAAAAGCTAGGGAGACAAAATCCACCATTTCCTGCACGGTAGAAGGGGCAAATACTAAAATCTGAAAATCGCCGTGGCCGGTGGCCTTGGTGGCCTGCCAGTAGTCGGCCTGGGAAGGCTGAATGCCGCCCAAGCCAGGGCCTCCGCGCTGCACATTAATAATCAGCGCAGGTACGTCGGAACCGGCGATGTAGGAGATTCCTTCTGTTTTCAGGCTGATGCCGGGAGAAGACGAGGAGGTCATGGCCCGCACACCGGCGGATGAGGCTCCCAGCACCATGTTAATCGCAGCAATCTCGGATTCCGCCTGGAGGTATGTACCGCCGATTTTAGGCATCTTCTTAGACATATAAGCCGCAAGCTCAGTCTGAGGGGTTATGGGATAACCGAAGAAATGACGGCAGCCTGCGCGAATAGCTGCTTCCGCCAGCGCTTCGTTTCCTTTCATCAATACTCTTTCGGACAACTTCGTCACTACCTTTCCACTGTAATCGCTACATCAGGACACATCGTCGCACAAGAGGCGCAGCCGATGCATTTTTCTTCGTCAATCAATTCTGCCGGATGATAACCTTTCGCGTTGATCCGGTCTTTCGACAGACGAATAATTTTTTTCGGGCAGGCATTGACGCACATTTCACAGCCCTTGCATACTTCTTCTCTCACAATGATTCTTGCCATCTACGACCCTCCTTTATTTGGATCCTTTGGGGTTATTGCTCCCAAGGGGGTTTTACATAAATTTCTACTGGATAAACATTCTCCCCGGCTTCTTTAGCCTTGCCCGCCAGAAAAGCAGGAACCGTAGTAAACGCCAAAGGAAGGTTTAAAAGCTCCGCTGTTTTTTGAGCGAAAGGGATTCCCTGCAAAATGTCATCCACAGTGGTTTCAGCCTGCAAATGAGAATTGTTCACCACGCCTGTCGCCGTCAGCCGGCAGGCAGACTCAATTTCCTTCAACAGAGCGCAAGCCTCTTTGGAGGTCTGGGTTAGGGCGCGGTAGCGGTTCACCACGTACAGCATTTGGTATGGAAGCTGCTGAATGCTTTGAGAAATGCTCCCCAGCGCTGTGGCGCCGGCATCATCCCCGCCCACATCGATAATCACCGTTCGATCCGGCATATTGAAAATTCGGTGCAGGTCTACCGGTAAGGCAGGCAAGTCCAAATTAGAATGAGCGAAAACCGGGGCGATTAACTCGATTTGATTGGAATAAATGACCTCCTGAAAATCAGAGGATCGGAAATAAGGATTGACCAAATCTAGGTCTACCAGGGTGACCTTTCTTCCCGCTTTTTGCAGGTTGACTGCCAAATTTAAAGAGAGATTGGTCTTTCCGCAGCCATAATGACCGCAAACTATGATAAACTGACCGAATTGAAACACTTACTCACCTCATTAACTGGCATTGAATATTATTATAGCACGTTTCGGCTTTCTAGACAAGAAACAGAAAAAACCTTATTACCTAATTTCTCCCAGTAATAAGGTTTTTATTTTTATGCATAATTCATAGCATACGATTGAAAAATATCCGCCATAACCTTTTGCCCTTGCTCATTTAAGTGGATTCCATCCAAGCACAAATAATCCCGGTAATTATGAATCGCTAAAAATTCATCCCGCACATCGATAAGCGGTAAATTCTTTTGATAGGCCACCCGTTCCATCGCCCTGGAATATCGTTCCTGCTGGCGATAGATGGTATCCGTTTGTCCTCCCAGCCATTTTAAAATAGCCTTTGGATCCGTGTCCTTCAGACTACTGATCCAGCGATAATACCGCTCCCCGTCAATCGGTGGAAGATTCATAAACACAGGCTTTATGGAATGAGACAGCAGCAGATCCGCCATTTTCTCCATTGTGGAACAAAATGTCTGAAAAGGTGTATGAGGCTCGTGGTGCGCTTCTGGATTACGGCTGATTTCAGACCAGTTGTAGTCACAGTCATTTCCACCGAACTCCAAAAGTGCAACCTCTGCCTGCAAGCCATTGTTTAAAGACGCCTGTAGATTTTCCAAGGCCTTTGGAGCAGTACAGCCAAAACGGGAATTGTTTTTTACTGTAAAGGGGAATGCCTTGCTGAATAAGTTTACCGAGCAAGTCTTCAAAGGCTTATATCTGCTGGTTTTTTCATCAAAAATAATACCCTTTAAAAGGGAATCTCCCCAAATCGCCAAGTTTTGTATCATTGATAGCTTCATAATGCCACACTCCAACCTTGATAATAAAAGGATACCGCACATATATGAACTGGATATTAAACACTTGAAAAAGAATAGATAGTATGTAAAGCCAGCGGCAAGCCGCTGGCTTAGTCCTCTAACGCTTGAATTAATTCGTCTCTCAGCTTTCTCATATGCTGAATTTCAAAGGATACCGTATGCTTTAACATCCCATTATAAAGATCCCCCATGCCGTCAGGCTGAAAGTCCCGTTCTCTCAGGTTATCCAGTCCCTCTTCCATCTGATGAATTTGGTCATCCATATAATGCTTGATTTGTGATTGACTGTAATTCATAACTTACGCACTCCTAAAAATAGAATTTTATCCTTAGTATGTGCCAAAAGATGAAAAAAATCCCTTCCGTTAATACAAAAAGAAGGGATTTTTTATTATTGGTAGAGCTCCACCTTGTCAAAATGATAAATCGCATTGAATAGATTGGTGGGAAATTCCTCTAATTGATTGTTAAAAGCAACCGCTCCGTTATTATATTCCTCAATCAGATAGTTATCCTTGTACAATTGAAAAGATTCATACAAGCTCTTGGCATCTCGTTCATTAGAATCCTTTAGATTTGTTCCTTGCAATGAAATATATAAATCCGTCATTGCATTCTCAAGATCTAAATCCGCGTCATACTTTTCCGACAGAGTTTTCGCGTGGCGGAGACGGTCAATTGCGGCCTGAGTAGGTTCCACATCAGCCTGTTGATGGGTATCCGCTTGCTGTTTATTGTATTGTTTGGCAATATAGACCATATCCTGGGCATATTCCATACGCCGATTCAAATCATCCTGTATTGAATAATATTCTCCTCGGTAAAAAGCCTGTTCCGCTCCATGATGTGCCCTGGAAATAGAGAAATAGCTGCCATACATAATACCAGCTATAATCATAATTGCCATGGCAGAAATAGCAAAAGCTTTTTTGCGTAATAATTTCATGGTTTTCTCCACTAATATAAAATTCAGCTGTTAATATTCAACAGCTTTTGTTTCAATTCATTTTCAATCCGTCCTAATTCAGCCTCTGCAGCGACACGCTTCTGACGCCCCTCAGTTTGAATTTTTACCACTTCATCCAATGTTGAGATCAGAGACTCGTTAGTATACTTGAGGGTTTCAATATCCACGATTCCCCGTTCTGATTCCTTTGCGGTTTCAATGGTTCCCATTTTCAGAGCATCGGCGTTTTTCTTCAAAAGCTCATTGGTCATATTCGTGACTTCTCTCTGAGCCTCCATCGCCTGCTGAGAATGGGCCAGCCCTAAAGCGATAACCATTTGGCTTTTCCAGAGAGGAATCGTGTTGACCAAGGTGGATTGGATTTTTTCCGTCATCATTTTATCATTATTCTGCACCAAACGAATCTGAGGAGCCATCTGAATGGAAATCATTCTGGTCAATTCCAAGTCATGAAGCTTCTTTTCAAAGCTGTTGCACTGAGCGGAAAGATCATTAGCCGCTTGGGCATCCTCCGGCAGGCCGGACATTTTTGCTTTATCCAGCAAGATAGAAAGATCGTTTTCCCGAACCTGCTTCAGCTTTTTCTTACCAGCCAAAATATACATAGTAAGTTCTTTAAAGTACATCAGATTCAAATCATACATTTTATCTAGTAAGGCGACATCCTTCATCAGCTGAATTTGATGTCCCTCTAAGGCTTCGGAAATTTTATCCACATTCACTTCTACTTTATCATATTTAGCTTTCATTGTAGCGATTTTATTTCCGGTTTTCTTAAAAAAGCCGAAAAAACCGCCCTTTTCTTCCTCATCAACGGAAAAACCCTTAAGCTCTGTCATCAGGCCGGTGATCATATCGCCTACCTCGCCCATATCCTTAGTACGGACGTTTTCCAGTGCGGATTCAGAAAAATCAGCAATTTTTTTCTGAGACGCAGCGCCATACTGCATAACCATAGATGTATTGGTAACGTCAATCTTATCGGCAAAATCATCGACCATTTTCTGCTCTTCCGGAGAGAGCCTTTGGGCCATCTGCTCGGCGGTCGCCAAGGCCTGATCCGCTGCCTGTTGGGGAGCTGCTGTTTCTAAAGCTGCCGCGGGAGCTGCAGGAGTTTCAAAAGTAAGTTCGATTTTTTCTTGATCCATGTTGTGTTACCTCTTTCCTATTTATCGTTTATTCCCCTTTGTGCTTAGCTTTATTAAAGTCGCTACCGGTTAGTCCTTCTTGCGCCAACATTCCCTCTAAGACCGTAATATCCGTTGAAATATCCATAGCCTCATCAGCAAACAAGTGATCCAGCTGCTTTTCAAAGGCCATCACAATAGTATTCATCATCCGCTCAATGCTAAGCATAGTCTCTGAAATATTGGTGCCGGTGATACCAGTATCCTCCAGCTTATCGTAAGAAGACAAAAGCTTTAGAGTGGTTGGCAAATAATAATTCATAAACTTGCGGATTTGAGGCGCCTTTTTCAGATTTTCAGATACAAATTCAAAAATCTTTTTTGAAATTTCCTCCAGCTTGCGAATCTGCTCAGAAACTGTTTCATCCTCAATAGCAATATCTGCTTCCTGCATTTTCTTCAAATAGTTTTGCCCGTCTATAATCAATTGATCGATTTCCCGATCTCCTGTTTCAACCTTTTTTTCTGGAATCGGAACAAAAACTCTTTTCCCTTTAAAGATCAGCTTACAAAGGAAAAATACGCCCACAGACAGGAGAAGCATAATGATAAAATCACTCAGCCGATAAATAGGCGCCACCAGGCCCCAAAAAAGCACAAACAAACCGACCCCATAGTAGCAAGCGACTGATTTTTGCCGCACTTCCATCATTCCCGGGGGCACAGGCTTTTTGGAGTTCTCCTTTTTCTGCCGTTTGGTCTTAATCGGCTCGTAAACCTGATAAGGAGGCGTCTGCTTTCTTCCAGATGTTTGGTTATTTTGGGGCGGAGGGGTGGTATAGACTCTGCCAGGCGGAGGCTGATATCCTCCCGAAAAATTTTCAGAAGGCGCCTGTCCAGGACGGTCCCCTTCCGCTTGATAAGGGGGCTGTTGATGCGGCATACCGTTTTCAGGAGGATTTTGGCTTTTCTTGCGTTGGCTATCCTGGATTTCTTCCGCCGCTTGGTTTAAGCTTTTCTCCACCACATCTTTTGCTTTTTTTAATGCATGATAAGTATAAGACGATTTCACGTCCCAGTCCCAACGACCAGACATAACGTCCTCCTTGTAACTTTTTTTCTACGCTTTCACTAACATTTTACTTTGATTACAAAGTAGTGTCAAGGAAAATGACGGTTGATAACGATAAATTTACAGCTTGTTTTTATTTGCCTTACACCTTGTCAAAGACTGCATAAGCCGTATAGTCCAGGCCATGTTTCCAAGAGCTTAACAGTAGTCGCTATCATTGTCTTTCTGAGATTTCTGATTCTACAGGTTAATTCGTTCTGCTTATAATGCTGTAAAGCCCGTTGTCCCGACCATGTTTTTCACTAATGATACATTATTCTATTTTCACGTAAATTCAATAATTGGTTTTTGAAACAAAATAAAATAATTTATTACTCATGGACTCAATACAAATATATTCTTAAGATACCATTCTAAAGCAATTGTCTTTTGACATAAAATTTTTCTGGCCTTGGTAGCTTTTTCCCTTACGGCTCTAAAGAATCGGCAGATGACTCCGTCTGTTGCTGTGTCGTTCCGCATCTGACAATCCAATCAGAGGCCCAGGATAAAAGAGTAGCAGAGAGCCTTTCAAATTCCTTCCTTTCAGTAAGATTAGTGTTTTTAAGTGTTTGACCAATCAGCAAAATAGCTTGATCCTCTGGAAGCAGATGATTTAACAAGTCTTTCCGGCGTCTTTCATATTTGCCTGTTTGCAGAAAGCCAGCAGCCTGTAACGTAAAAGCCGCCGATTTATATAATCCTTTTAGAAGCTCCCAGCTTTTCTCATGAACCATATTATGCATACAGCCATGATATATGTTGCAGGCGCCTATCCTTATTGCACGCCGTACATCCGCGGCTGTAAAATATTCTTTCAAGGAATTTAAGGAACCGATAATAGGAAGAGTGTCATAATAAAATTGAAATAAATCGGATTTTTCCCAATTAAGCAATTCCTGTTTTCCTGAGATAAAGCCACATGCCTTTTCTCTATACGGCAAACGGTCTAACAATGCGCTATAAGCCTTTATATCCTCCAGTGTCACTTTGTCTAAAATAACTACAGCGTCGATATCACTTTGCTCAGTCGCCTCATTTCTTCCATAGCTTCCTTGTAAGCCAACAAACCAGATACGGTTTCCAAATATCTTTCTTAATTCACTGGAATATTCTTTCATCCAAAGATTAATATCAAAATTCATTTGTTACCCTCCGAGTTTATTTTTTAATTTTCAATAATCAGGATACTGTAAATTTCTGTCCTGCGTATTATCTATTAATTTGATACGGTCTTTTTAACGATGACAAGTCAGCGGCCTAAACTCCAGCGAAAATGATCCCTTTTATACTGGTGCGGCTAGGAATAAGCTCATTGGGAAAAAGGAAAGGCCAGCTAAGAAAGGCTGGCCTTAAAATGTATTACTTTATTTATAAATGGTTACTTCTCTTCCCAATCCGCTACCGCTTTTCTCTCCAAAGGCGCATCATACTCGTCGCCAATATCAAAGATTCCTGTATGAAACTTCCCCTCATCCTGAGCCATAGATACATAATCTCCATCCGCCACAATCATATGGTCAATCAGCGTAACATTTACCAATGCAAGCGCCTCTTTCACCCTAACAGTGGTTTGCAGATCTGTTCTAGAGGGCAACGCAAAACCGCTGGGATGATTATGAGCGAGAATCGCCTGAGTAGCATCATAGCTGGCTGCCAATCCAACGATTCTTCGGAGATACACATCGCAGGAATTGGCAGTTCCTTCCGTCACCACACCACAATATAGAACCTTTCCCTTTCCATCCAGAAGGGTAAGCACAACTGCCTCGTTGCTTCTGCCTGTAAATTTGCTCAAAATGATATCAATGACTTCTTCCATGGAGGTTGGGCCCTTGTCCGCTTTGCTCTCGATATAAAACCGGCCGATTGCGGAAAACAGCTTAATCGTAATCGCACTTCCACGGCCGATTCCCTTATATTTCATTAACTCTTCGATCGGAGCATCCAGTAAGGCCGGAAAGGAGCCAAAGCCTTCCAACAATTCGTGAGCCAGTGGATTCATATCTTTTCTTGGCACTGCCGCATACAGCATTAATTCTACTACTTCATGAGGTTCTAAACTGGAAAGCCCATGGCGTATAAATTTTTCTCTTAAGCGGTCTCTATGTCCGTCATGCAGTGATGTTTTCTTCATTTAATTTTACGGCTTCCCGGTTTTATAACCGGAATTTTACCTTCCTTACACAATGGACATTCGCTGGGCTCATAAGATTCCACTTCCATAGAAATAACCGCTTTAAAGGGTACGCCAAAATCAATTTTTCCTCCAGTACGGTCAACAATAGAACCAATCCCTACCACATCGCCGCCGGCAGCTTTAACAAGCTCCAGAACCTCACGAACAGACCCTCCGGTAGTGACTACATCCTCTACCAGAAGCACCTTTTGTCCAGGTTGAACCTCGAATCCCCTACGCAAGCACATTTTTCCATCCTGGTCTCGTTCTGCAAAAAAGTTTTCACAATGTAAACCCCGGCTTACCTCATAAGCCATCTGCACCGCCCCCATAGCGGGTCCGATGACCACCTCTACCCCATCATTTCGGAACTGTTCAGCCAGAGCGCTGCACAACTCCTCGCTGTATTTTGTATTCCGGAAAACCTTAGCGCACTGTAAATATTTATTGCTGTGCCTTCCAGAAGTCAATAAGAAATGCCCTTCTAAAAGAACGCCGGCCTCCTTTAAAATTTCAAGAATTCTTTCCTGCGTAATCAACAAAAACAGCCCCTTTTACAATTTGTTTATATTCTGTAATTGTTATTATTATACTCCAAAAATGTAGTTTTGAAAAGAAGTTCGTGGTATAATTTAAGAACATGACGAAAGGGCTGTGATTATGCGACAAATTACTGTTGGAAAAAATGACGCCGGACAACGGTTAGATAAATTTTTGACTAAAACCTATACAAAACTTCCTCAATCTATGCTTTATAAAGGAATCCGCACAAAGAACATAAAGCTTAACGGAAAGCGCTGCCAAATTTCTTCCCGAATTCAAGAGGGAGACATCATATCTTTGTATTTAAAGGAGGAATTTTTTGAACAAACCCCTACTGAATATGATTTTCTAAAAGCGCCTAAAGTAGTAGACTGCGTTTATGAGGACGAAAATATTCTTCTTTTAAATAAAAAGCCAGGCCTTTTGGTTCATCCTGATGAGAACTATCATTTTGATTCTCTCATTGCTCGAGTGCAGCATTATCTTTATGAAAAGGGCGAGTACCAGCCCCAGAATGAAAATTCCTTTGCTCCCGCATTGGTGAACCGTATCGACCGAAACACATCCGGTATTGTCATAGCTGCAAAAAACGCCGAAGCTCTGAGAATTTTAAATGACAAAATGCGGAAGCGTGAATTGCATAAATATTATCTCTGTGTGGTTCATGGAAAAATGGAAAAAAAATCAGATTTACTGGTGGGATATTTAGAAAAAAATGAAAGCAAAAACCGGGTTTATATATCCGCCAGACCCTTCCCCGGGGCCAAAACCATCCAGACAAAATATCGGACGCTTCAGCAAAAAGAAAAATACAGTCTTTTGGAAGTCGACCTTTTGACCGGCAGAACCCATCAAATAAGGGCGCACATGGCCTCCATTGGCCATCCCCTGGTAGGAGACGGGAAATATGGAAAAAATACTCAAAACAGAGAAAGCCGCTATAAATGGCAGGCCCTTTGTTCTTATAAGCTCGTTTTTGACTTTCAAACCGATGCGGGAATTCTAAACTATCTGAACCATCGAGAGTTCACAATCCCACAGGTATGGTTTGTAGATGACTTTAAAAATTTAAAGTAATAACTATTGAAAATGCGAGTCGTAAAAATATCCCAGCAATTGCTTAATTAATTTTTACAAGATAATTAAAAATATAAAAATTGGCGGCCATCCCGAGGGCTCAGGATGGCCGCCAATTTTACTTTCTTTTCTATACATTATATATAGAAAGGAAACGAGAGGATTTGAGTAATAAATTATAAGGTATCCACGATCTCCTTCAAAGCGCCGCCTACATTATTCCAATAGGTCATGTTGTTTCTCAGCTCGTCGCCGATGCAGAAATGACGCACACCCAAATCAATGTAATATTTCGCCTCATCCGCGCTATTGATTTCACAGCGAGGCTGAACCCCATGCTTTAAAGCAATACGAATCATTTCACGCTCAGCTGCTTTATACTCATCAACATGGGCTCCGGCGTTCCAGCCAAGGCTCATCGAATAATCGGAAGGGCCAAATTGCACCATATCCACACCGGGAATTTCACAGATTTCCTCTAAATTATCTAAGCATTCCTTTTTCTCCACCATGAAAGCGGCTACTGTATTACGTACCATGGCGGCGTAATCCATCTGGGATAAATTAGGCTGATAGCCGATCCAGCGGCGGTTGGGATAACCAAAACGTCCGCCGTCTTCGGGAGTATCAGGCCGGATAACATACATGGTTTCCCTGACCTCTTCCGGCGTTTTATGGTCGGTAAGCAAAAGCGCCTGGAATCCGGAAGCCATCGCTTTTTGCGCCACGTAAGCCCTGTTCTGGAAATCCACCTTTATCATCGTGGAAATATTGTGCAGCTCCGCAGCACGGCAGATATTCTCCAGATCCGCATGGGAAAAAGGAGCGTATTCAGCGACAAACTCGATATAATCGAATTTCCCGGTAGAGGCCACCGCTTCCGTAATGGTAGGCCATGCGCTGAGAATTCTTGTAGCGATAGAAGGCTGATTGTTGTTCAGGATTTCACGGAGTTTGTTTGTTTTCATCATTGTTATCGTCCCCTTACTCTTTCAGTATCTTTTTTAGTCATTTATTTATTATCTTCAAAGCCGTTCATAATCCGGATAATTTCTTCCACATCGCTGGAGTTTCTCATCTTTTCCTGACGCTCCTGCTCAATTTTCTGGAGCTTTTGCACCTTATCCAAAACATCGCCGATATACTGATTTGGGAATTTTACCGCGCCGTTTTCATCCATATGTATAACATCGCCCGGACAAACATCCATGCCGCAAATATTTACCGGAACATTCACTGCTTTTACGGAGAAAGCGCCGTGGCCCGCAGTAATACCGGTGAGCATGTATTGAACCTCCATAGGACGAATTTCATCTACGTCTCTGGACGGGCCGTCAGAAATAATACCGACTGTTCCCAAAGCTTTCATCGCGGTGGTCATATTGCCGCCGCAAAGGCCATTTTTATTTTTGATTTCCTCAGGAAAATCCTGCTTGATGCACACGATCACCGGCTTAGGAGAAGCATCAATGGCCCTCAGAACATCGTCAAAGCTGCGGCGCTTAAAATTGGCGTCGACAGGGCCATATACCACCGTAACAGCGTAACCCGCTCTTCTTCCCAGCTCGGGATACATGCATTTTACAGATTGATCGGTATACCAGTTAGCAGCCCAAGGATCATAAAGTCCTAAACAAAGCTCCTGATCCTCTGGGTACGTTGCCACTACATTAGTGATCGATGGGGTGTCGAATTGCTCCAGCTTTTTTAACTCTTGATTGAAGTTTTCATTTTTCACGATAGACAACCTCCATAATGCCAACATTCTTCCTTGATTAGCCTCATCATACCATCCTAAATTTGAATTTCCAATTCAATTATGGAATTACGGATTGAAGTTTTAGAATATAAATCATAAAAAAGATTGTTATTTTTTAGTCAATATGCTTAATCATCATGTTTCCAGTGATCCATCTCAAACTTCATACCGTATTGATCACGGATATTCTTTAGCTTTTGATACAGGTTCGGACCAATTTCAAATCCGCCTGCGGCACGGTTAGCGGCAACCTTGTTAAACTCAATTTCACCGGGCATATAAATCTGTTCTGTGTCAGGAGCCAGCTTAAAGCTTTTCACCACATCGATAAAGCCATCTACGCGATGTTTAAAGGCCTCTGCATCGGTAAACTTAGAGATGTCAATGGCGATTAGTGACGCCGCCAGCTCGGAGCCGGCAGATAAATCGGAAATCCGGCGCAGGTTTTCTTCTTCAAAATCAAACGGCATTCCGGTCAGGCCAGCACAAATCAAGCTGATGACGATAGCAATGCCAGACCCCTTATAATCGCCGAAGGGGCGCATCGTACCAACCATCGCTTCGGATGCCACTGTGGTCGGTTCTCCGTTTTTATTATAAGCCCAATTCCCAGGAATCGGCTTGTTCTCTGTTTCCGCCACGGAAACCTTGCCTTGAGCCACCACGCTGGTAGCGCAATCCAGAATCACTGGAAAATGCTTTTTGGCAGGTACGCCGATGCTGAAGGGATCAGTACCAAGCACCCTCTCTCTTGTTCCGCACACAGCGGTTGAGGAACCGGAATTGCAGACAGCGATGCCGATCATATTCCGTTTTGCCGCCATCATGGTGTAATAAGCCAAAAATCCAATATGGTTGGAATGGGTCACTGCTACGGAGGCACATCCAGTTCGGGAGGCCTTTTCCATGCACAGTTCCATGGCGTGTGAGCAGGAAACTGCTCCTAAGGCATCATCTGCATCTAAAAGCGCCACACCGGCATCTTCCCGCAGGATTTTCATGTGAGGATTGGCTTTATAGCCACCGTGCTCCAGCTTTTGGGTGTAAAACGGAATCCGGTTCAGACCGTGAGACGCCTGGCCGCGCATCTCGGCCATAGTCAAATGATCCGCTACAACATCGGCATGTTTCTTTTCAGCACCAATGGTTTGGAACAGCTTAGAAACATAGGCTTGGGATTCTTTTTCAGGAACAATAATACGACTCATGACAACCCTTCCTTTTTGGAAAATATTTTCGCGTACACAATACTGCACTTCTTCAAAGGTGTCAAGAGGGGCATATCTCCAGCTTTTTAATTTTTCATGATAAATCAGACGCGGGATTTTTAACTCTAGCGGCTTTGAAAGTCTAGCATCCATGCAAAATAAAAGGGTTCGTCTTTCTTTTCACAAAAGAGAGGCGAACCCTTAAAAAATTTTTTATTTTTCTTTCTTTTCAGTTCCTGCTTTTTCGGAGATTGGCTTTTGCCACTCTTTCACAAAAGACATAAACTTTCGAGTAATGGAACTGGTTTCCCGAGACTTTAGCTGAACCAGTCCAGTCGTACTGAGATATTCCTCCTCAAGGGGTACCACCACACAGCCTGGCATATCGAAATAAGTCATTACCTGCTCCATGGCCAAAACAATAACGCCATCATTTTTCACAAATTTGAGAGAGATTTCCGGTTTACCGCTTACGGTATAGGGAACGTTCGGTGTAAAGCCGGCTTTTTTGCATACCGCCATACAAATATCAAAAAGCGACGCTTTGCCTGTAGGCAGCAGAAGCTTTTCCCCTTTCAAGCGCTTGACGGAAATCGACTTCTCCTTCGCCAAGGGATGATTCTCCGGTACTACCGCGACCAGCCTATCCACATTGATTGGAGTGATGTTATATTGCTCCTCGTCTAAAAAATCCGTTCTAAGAATGGCGAAGTCACACTCCAGCCTTCTTAAGCCTTGCAGCACAAGAGAGCTTTCACTTTCCACCACATTAAACTTCACCTGTGGATGCAGCGCCCTGAAAGCACTCATAATTTCGGGGATTTGATATTGTACAAATACTGGAATAGAAAAAATGCTGATTACTATATCGTCCTGAGAATAACACGCCATATCGTCCATCATGCTTTTGTAGGAGCCTAAAATGGCGTAAGCGTGCTTTTGAAGACGTTCACCCGCAGGAGTTAGAGAAATACTTTTTCGATTCCTATAGAAAAGCTTTACACCCATTTCATTTTCCAGCGCCATGATATGCTTGGAAAACGAAGATTGGGAAATGTTGTTTTCAGCAGCGGCCATTGTAAAATTTCCAGTTATTGCCGCTGATAAGAAATATTGCAGTTGAAAAATATCCATTTTTTGTTCCACTCCTCATGTTTCTCATTCGGCAAAATTAAAAAAGCACTGAAAAATACTGAAACTTAT